>Ga0208188_1000414_pt1 | contig 29362 bp, 33 predicted proteins | sample June2015DPH_8_50_FD_184698 | JGI IMG/M metagenome (GOLD analysis project Ga0208188, IMG submission 184698) | Peatland microbial communities from SPRUCE experiment site at the Marcell Experimental Forest, Minnesota, USA - June2015DPH_8_40... | ecosystem: Environmental > Terrestrial > Soil >...
TAAACCAAAGAAAGGATACACCCATGAGAGCCAACACAGCCCTCGTCATTGAGCCTGCCGCCAGTTGGCGGCGATTGCAACAGTCCAGCGAGTTCTTTTTTGAAGACCTCGACGCGCAGATGAAAGAGCATCATCGAGAGTTTCTCGAAGCCCTGATGGGCTATGAGCGGCAATGCTTTCTCAACGCCCAACCCTACGAGCGCACCGACCAACGAGTGGATCAAGCCAACGGTTTCTATGGGCGGCAACTGACCACCCGGCTGGGGGTGCTGGACTTGCGGGTGCCGCGCACCCGCTCCGGCTGTTTTCGGAGCCAAGTGCTGCCGCGCTACCAGCGGCGCGAGCCGGTCGTCAACGAAGCCTTGAAGCAAGTGTTTCTGTTGGGCGTCTCCACCCGGCAGACCGGACGCGCCTTGGCGACCTTGGTGGAAGAAGCCGTCAGCGCCTCGACGGTCAGCGCCGTGGCCAAAGTCCTGGATGTGACCGTGGGCCGCTGGCATCGGCGCCCGCTGACCGACCACTACCGCTATCTGATCTTGGATGCGGTCAGTGTGCGGATTCGGCTGGTGGGCGCGGTTCAACGGCGGATGGCGCTCTGTGCCTATGGCCTGACGCGGGAGGGAAAGCGCGAGTTGATTGACTTCCAGATCGTCAAAGCCGAGGCCGAGGACACTTGGTATGGGTTCTTGTGGAGCCTGTGGAGTCGCGGCCTGCGCGGACAGTTTCTGGAGTTGATCGTCACCGACGGTCACGCCGGTTTGGCCAAGGCCTTGGGCCGGTTGTGGCCCGCCGTAGCGCACCAACGCTGTTGGGCGCACAAGCTGCGCAACCTGGAGAACAAACTCAAAGCTTCGCAGTCAGCCTGTCTGGACCAAGCCAAACTCATCTATCAAGCCCCGCACCGAACCGAAGCATTACATCGCTTCCGGGTCTGGAAAAAGCGCTGGCAGAAAGAAGCCCCCAAAGCCGTGGCTTGCTTGGAACTGGACTTGGAAGAACTGCTGGCCTTCTTCGATTGTCCGCCAGCGCATTGGAAACGGGTGCGAACGACCAACGTGATTGAACGGCTGTTTGTGGAAGTGCGCCGGCGCATCCGGACCATGTGTGCCTTCACCACCCGCAGCAGTTGTGAACGCATTCTTTTTAGTGTCTTTGACCGTATGAACATTTACTGGGACCAACACCCCCTTAAACCTTTTACACAAAAATCGTGACACTACCGTCGAGAGATTCATTTGATTTGCAACGCCATCGGCGTTTCAATGGGCGTGATGATTGCCAAACGAGTCATTCCCTGCCTGGACGTGCATGACGGCAAAGTCACGCGCGGCATCCAATTCGGCAAGGCCGAGGCGGGCGAACTGCGCAACGTCGGCGACCCGGTGGAACTCGCATTGCGTTACAACGAGCAGGGCGCGGACGAAATGGTTTTCTTCGACATCACCGCCAGCGCGCATGGCCGCGCAACGATGGTGGACGTGATCGAACGCGCCGCCGATCAATGTTTCATGCCGCTCACCGTCGGCGGGGGCATTCGGAGTGTGGATGACATGTTCGCGATGCTTCGCGCGGGAGCGGACAAAATCAGCATCAATTCCTCGGCGCTGGCGAATCCCGACTTGATTCGCGCCGGAGCCGAAAAATTCGGCAGCCAGTGCATCGTGGTGAGCATTGATTGCCGGAAGGTGGCGCCGGACCAATGGGGGGTCTTCTCGCATGGCGCGCGCAAACCGACCGGGCTGGACGCCGTCGAGTGGGCCAGGCGCGCCGTGTCGTTGGGCGCGGGCGAAATCGTTTTGAACAGCATTGATGCCGACGGCACAAAGGCCGGCTTTGATTTGGTCATTACGCGGCGCATCAGCGAAGCGGTGGGCGTACCGGTGGTGGCCAGCGGCGGCGCGGGCAGTTTGGAGCACATGGCCGAGGTATTGCTGGCCGGCAAGGCCGACGCGGTTCTGGCCGCGAGCATCTTTCATTTCGGCACCTACACCGTCAGCGACGTGAAGAAGTTTTTGGCGGGGAAAAATATTCCAGTCAGACTGTAAAATGAAAACCATTCCTCCTGAAGAGAAGCTTTTAACCTTAATGGGGCAGTTTACTCTTCACATCAACAATCTTCAGACGTTTTACGGAACCACAACTGACGCACTGGAAATAGGAAAGGATCAAGTTGAGCAAAAAATTCTCAAGGCAACAAAAGAAGGAATCACCAAACCAGAAATTCAAGAGATTATTGGTGCGGAAAAATGTAATTCCGTATTGCAGAACGAACCGTTCTTGAATTTTTTCATGAAGTCGTTTGCAAACCGGTCGGTTCGGTTGTCAAAACAGATGGTTGGTTTGTCAGCACTCGTCTTCACACACACTATTCTTGACGACTTGCTGACAGAGTGTTGCCGCATTTCGTTCGAGGTTGAACCAGCAGACTGGTATCCACTCGTTGATGAAAGAAAAATCGAAGTGCGTCTGTTACGAACCACAGACACGCAATCACTCATACACCGGAAAGCGCTAGAATTGGTCAGCGAAAAAGCAGGTCAGTCAATGGTCAAGCGGTTCAGTTTGTTGAATCAAATTTGCGTTCCGAAACTAAATGGAGAACAACCAATCACAGCTTTAATCAATTTGGACGAATTGGACGCTTTTGATCAAACGCGGCACAAAATTGTCCACGGCCAACCATTTGCTCAAAAGGTGGCAGACATCGAAGGCAAAATCTTGTTTGCAGCATGTACTGGTATGGCCGTTTTAGTGTTGGTGGGCAAGGCGTACAAACTCTTCGAGAGGGGTAATTTTACAAAAGAAGCGTTTTTAGCTAAATGGTTTTCTGGACTACGCGAAGATCTTCCTGAAGTAAATGAGCTGTTTTCGACGTTGGAAACAATGACGAAACAATTGCAACAACAGACCGAAATACTTCGTGCTGCTTTAACGCAAACGAAACAACAAAAGCAATGAACGAACTCTTTCAATCTCTCTGGCTCCCGATTTTACTGCTGACCGACGCTAATATTTTTGTACTGGCTCCTTGCCTTGATCGAGATTTTGGTGCAACATGGATAAAACAGTGAATTGAATGCTATGATTGCTCTGCAAGACATCCGGTCGCTGACGGATTTTCAGCGCAACACCAAGTCGCATCTGCGCCGGCTCAAGAGCAGCGGCCGGCCGGAAGTGCTCACGGTCAACGGTCGGGCGGAGTTGATTGTACAGGACGCCGCCGCGTTTGAAGATATGCTCGACGCGATTCGCGGCATCCAGCGCGGTTTGGATGAAATGAAGTCGGGCACGGGCAAACCTTTCCGCCAAGCCCTTGATGAAATTCGCGCCAAGCACAAGATTCCCCGCCGCAAAAAATGAAGCGGTGGAACGTCATCGTCGAACTTTCCGTCCAGCGGGACATCGCCGAAGCTCATTTGTGGCTTGCCGAGCAAGCGCCGGATGCCGCCGATCGTTGGTTTGACAGCATCTACGACACGATTGGCTCGCTGGAGATTTTTCCCGAACGCTGTCCGCTCGCGCCAGAAGGCGAATTTTTAAATTCGGAAATCCGCGAGATTTTCCACGGTCGCCGCCAGCATAAATACCGAATCCTTTTCACCATGAGCGAAAACGAAGTTCACGTCTTGCACGTCCGCCACGGCGCGCGGCTGGCATTGGGCGAAACTGCTCCCGAGGAATAAAATATGCGCCCACTTCTCAAATCCCTCCGGCTGCCCATTGTGCTGCCGACCGGCCTGAACATTTTCATGACGTTCGTGTTTCTGCCAAAAGAATAGTTTTTGCAGGAGCCGGGGTGACAAGGCTCGTTTCTTCTTGAATACAGAGACTCCTTCCGCCTTCGCCCGGCCATGGTGAGACAAGCACGTCGTTTCCTACGAAGCCCACTTTGGTTTCAAATCCGCTTGGCAGCCGGAAGGCGTTCTGTTTAATTGGCCGCGCCTGATGAGAAGATTGTCCGCCATTTCCGCGCTGATTTTTTTTGGCTCAATTTTTCCGCTCATTTCTTTTGCGCAGGAGCCGCCGTCGTGGGAAATCTGGGCGCTCAATCAAATCATTCCCGGCGCGCCAACCGGCAGCGTGGACTTTGAGGGAGTCATGGCAACCGGCACCAACGGCATCTGTGTGAAATGCACAGACTCGCACGGCGAGTCTGTGCTGATGGCAGACAGCGCGTCGGTGAACAAAGAGACGGGCGAAGCGGTGGCCGACGGCCATGTGCGCATCGAGCAGGGCGATCAAATCTGGGTCGGCGAACACATCCGTTACAATTTCATAACGCACCAGATGCAGGGCGAGCAATTTCGCACGGGCAAACCGCCGGTGTTCACGCAAGGCAGGCAATTGCAGGGCGACACGACCAATAAAACCTACACCGCGCGCCACGCTTTCGTCACGACCGATGACGTGAGCGACCCGGCGATCCGCGTTCGCTCCAGTCACATAAAAATTGTCCCCGGAAAATACGTCGAGATGTGGAACGCCGTGCTGTTCATGGACGGTGTGCCGACGTTTTACTTTCCGTATTACCGGCGCAATCTGGGCGAGCACGCCAACAATTTCAATTTTCTTCCCGGCTACCGCAGCGCCTACGGGCCGTTTTTGCTGAGCACTTATACGTGGTATCTCAACGATGCGGTGGACGGAAAGATTCATCTGGACTATCGCGAGAAACGGGGCGTGGGCGCGGGGCCGGACTTGAATCTGCACCTCGGTCAATGGGGCGAAGCGGAGTTCAAGTATTATTACCTGCATGACCGCAATCCGAACACCAGCGTAAGCACGAACAGCTTCGCGAATTTGGGGGCGATTCCTGAGAACCGCCAGCGCTTTTACTTCGGCTACCAAGCGACCCCCGCCACCAATTTGAACGTGAAGGCGCTCGTGAATTACCAGAGCGACCCGCTTGTACTGCATGATTTTTTCGAGGGCGACTATCGCAATAATCCGCAGCCCTACTCGTTCACCGAGGTCAACCGGTATTGGAACAACTGGAGTCTCGACGCCGAAACCACGCCGCAGGTAAATAATTTCTTCAACCAGGTCGAACGGCTGCCCGACGTGAGGCTCACCGGCTACCGCCAGCAGGTTTTTAACACGCCGTTTTATTACGAGAGCGAAAGTTCGGCGGGCTGGTACCGGATGTATTTTGCGGACACGAACGGACCCACGCCGCTGAATTATTCCGCCGCGCGCGCCGACACCTTTCATCAACTGCTCCTGCCGGAGACGTTTTTTGGCTGGCTGAACATCACGCCGCGCGTCGGCGGGCGCTTCACCTATTACAGCTCGGAGAGCGGACCGGGCGGCACGAACAATGAAGCCTACCGCCGGGTGTTCAACACCGGCGTCGAAACTTCGTTCAAAGCCTCGCAACTTTGGGCCGGCGCGACGAATTCACTTCTGGCCGTTGACGGTCTGCGCCACATCATCGAGCCGTCGGTGACTTACGCCTACGTGCCCGCGCCCAGCACGCCGCCGTCGCAACTGCCGCAGTTCGATTCCGCGTTGCCCAGCCTGCTGCTGTTGCCGGTTCAATTTCCCGATTACAACAACATTGATTCCATTGACAGCGAGAACGTGATTCGTTTCGGCCTGCGCAACACGCTCCAAACCAAGCGCGACGGACAGCTCGACAATCTGCTCGATTGGAACGTGATGTTGGATTGGCGGCTCACCCCGGGCCAGGATCAACCCAATCTCGACGAACCGTTCAGCAAGCAGGAGACGTTCAGCGATCTTTACTCCGACCTCACGTTCAAGCCGCGCTCGTGGATCGTGCTGGATTCGCAACTGCGCTACGCCATCAACGGCGGCGATTTGAATCTGGCGTTTCATCAACTCACCTTCACGCCGAATGAACGCTGGAGTTGGGGACTCGGCCACTGGTATTTGCGCAGCGGATTTGATGGATTTACGCAAAGCGACAATTTCATCACCAGCACGTTTTTTTACCGGCTGAATGACAACTGGGGTTTCCGCACGCGGCACGATTTCAACGCCGCGGACGGCCGTTTGCAGGAACAAAATTACACGATCTATCGCGACCTGCGGAGTTGGACCTGCGCGCTGACTTTCCGGGTGATTGACAACAGCACCGGCCCGACGGATTTCACGGTGGCCTTCACCTTCTCGCTCAAGGCCGCGCCGAAAACCCACGTCGGTGACGACATCGCCCAGCCGTATCATCTGTTCGGGCAGTAAAATTTAATCGTCCGTTTATGGAAGAGCCGGGATGACCTTCACGTCGTGTTCGGGGTGCAGGCGGAAGCTTCGGCGGCATTGCCCGCCGGTCAGGCCGCCGTGAACGCCGGCAGCAACAGGCTGAACGTCGAGCCTTTGCCGGGGTCGCTTTGCACGTGAATCACGCCGTGATGTTCCAGCGCGATGCGCTGGCTGATGGCCAGCCCCAGTCCCGTGCCATTTTTTTTGGTCGTGAAAAACGGCTCGAACAAGCGCTCCAGATTTTCCGGCGCGATGCCCACCCCGGTATCTTGAATGTTGATCCGCAATTGCCGCTCGCTGCGTTCGCCCTTCACCGTTTCCGTGTTGACGGTCAACACCCCGTTCGTGCCCATCGCTTCGAGCGCGTTGAGCAGAAGATTCATGAACACCTGCTGCAATTGCGCGTCGTCGCCGCGGACGGTGTCCGGCTCGGCCTGGTAATGGCGCTGCAGTGAAATCAATTTTCCGCTGACTTGATGCTGCATCAGGCGCAGCGAATGATCGAGCACATCGTGGATGCGCACGGTCGTGAACGCCGCGCGGTTCGGCGCGGCAAACCGCAGCATCTGCGTCACAATCGCGTTGATGCGCTCCAGCTCACGCCCGACGACCTCGGTGAGTTCCGTGTCCTGGCCTTTCTGCGCCAGCAGGTCAACGAACGTCTTGATGGCGACCATGCCGTTTTTGATTTCGTGCGCTATGCTCGCCGAAAGCGTGCCGAGGCCGGCCAGCCGGTCGAGCCGCCGGAGGTTCTGCTCAAAAACTGGCGTGGATGTCAGGCTGTTCAAAACGACGACAATCTCCACCTGCTCGCGCGTTTTCACGGGTAAAATGCTCGCGCGCAATGCCGCTGCCTGGCCCAAGGGAATTTCGCGGTTCAAAATCGCCTTGCCGCTCCGGGCGGTTTCCTGAATCAGTTTGGCCAGCGGCGCGGGCAACGAACTCAAGGGCGCGTTCAGCAACTTCGCCGCGTCCCGGTGCAGATGTTCGGCGGCTTCGGCGGTGCAGGCGACGATGCGTTTGCGCGCACCCACCACGATCACGCCGCAGGCGAAACATTCCTGAAGCAGACTCAAGGGGTTTCCGCCCGAAAGTCCGCCGGCCCCGTTGCCCAGTTTTTTTGATGACATTGAATTGTTCGGTCGTTCGGTTGCTAAATCCTGCCGCCGCCACTGATTGGAAAAACGTTTCCAATGAGACTCGACAAATCGTAAGCCAGCTTTTGGTGTCGTGTCAGCAAAAAATCAGCGTGCCAGGACCAGGCGCAACTTGGAAGCGTGTTGCCGAAAAGAACGGACTCTGAAACGGAGTGCGGCTTCTGGGAGCGCTGGCGTCCCGCCGGCGAGTGGGTCGTCGTCAGGCAACGAGCCGGCGGGACGCCGGCGCTCCCAAGAAGCAGAAGAATGGCGGCACTGGCAGCGCACCCGGACCAAGCCGATTTGTTTTGCGTCTGGCGTTTGGACGGCGGACGGCTATGCTATTTTCGCCGATGAAAAAAACTTTCGACAGCATTGAATCCGTCGTCGCCGACGTCCGTAAAGGCAAAATGGTCATCGTCGTGGATGATGCCGACCGCGAGAACGAAGGCGATTTGATCATGGCGGCGCAATTCGTGACGCCCGCAGCGGTCAATTTCATGGCGAAATTTGGGCGCGGGCTCATCTGTGTTCCGGCGGCCGCCGAACGGCTGCAACAACTCGGCATTGACCGCATGGTGCAGCAAAACCGCGAGAGCTTTCGCACTGATTTTCACGTGAGCGTGGACGCCGCGCGCAGCATCACCACCGGCATCAGCGCGGCGGACCGGGCGCGCACCATCAAAATCATGGCCGAACCGGCGGCCGTGCCGGACGACCTCGTTCAGCCGGGCCACGTGTTTCCGTTGCGCGCGCGTCCGGGCGGCGTGCTCCAACGCGCCGGCCACACCGAGGCGGCGGTGGACCTGGCCACGCTTGCGGCCTGCCGGCCCGTCGGCATCCTCTGCGAAATCATGAACGACGACGGCACGATGGCGCGCCTGCCGCAGTTGCTGAAGTTCGCAAAAAAACACCGCCTGAAAATCTGCACCATCGCCGATTTGATCGAGCACCGGCGCACGCGGGAAAAGCTGGTCGAGCGCGTCGAGACCGTGAAACTGCCGACGGACCACGGCGATTTCGATTTGCATTTGTACCGCTCAAAACTGGACGGCCAGCATCACCTCGCCCTGGTGCATGGCGATGTGGCCGGGCGGGAAAAAGTTCTCGTGCGCGTCCACAGCGAATGCCTGACCGGCGACGTGTTCGGCTCGCGCCGGTGCGATTGCGGGTCGCAACTGCACCAGGCCATGCGGCAGGTCGCCGCGACCGGTCGCGGCGTGATTGTCTATATGCGGCAGGAAGGCCGCGGCATCGGCCTGGCGCCGAAAATCAAGGCCTACAAATTGCAGGAGCAGGGCTACGACACCGTCGAGGCGAACCAAAAACTCGGCTACGAAATGGACTTGCGCGAATACGGCCTCGGCGCGCAAATCCTCGTTGACCTCGGCCTCAAAACCATCCGATTGTTGACGAACAATCCAAAAAAAATCGTCGGGCTGGAGGGTTACGGACTGAAAATCGTCGAGCAGGTGCCGATTCGCGTGAAACCCAATCCGCACAACGAGCGGTATTTGAAAACGAAGCGGCAGAAGATGGGGCATTTGCTGTGAACGGCAAAGTGATGAAAATCGTAGGTAGCAGTCAAGGCCCTGTATTTTATGCGGACATTGAACGCGCTTTGACGGATGCTGTTAAAATCGACGGTGCCGAACATGATTGGTTTCCAGCAAATCAAGCTGCGGAAAAACTTTGTCGTTGTGTTGAATGTTTCCGTGATTTGCTAACTCTCTTGGAAGACGCTCACCACTTAAAAGAATCAGATAAACGGCGTCGTTTGAAAGCTCTTTTAACGCCGCTTCACTCATTGGCAATTGGCATTCGCGATTTGTTGAATGACTGTGAATCGAATCCAGACACTGCAAAGAAAATTCAAAAGGAGACCCAATTGGTGTCACGGTTGCGCAAATTATTATTGACTCACGTTCCGATTGGAAAAGATGAAGTTGGTAAAGATCGTTTGCTTTCCAAACTCCGACACACAACATCTGCTCACATTGATAAATCACTGTCTGCGGATGATGCCCGTCAACTCATTGCGAACTTAAAGTCTCATGAAGTTGGTCTATGGCTTCATATCTGTATTGCTGTGTTTTCTGATTTATTAAAACTTCCGATTTATTTTTGGACCTGCAAATCGGAAAAATCTGACGTGTTTCACATTATGATGTGTGAACCTTGTTTGATTTCGATGCGAATTAAAGACGAAGAAAGCTTGGAAATAGTTGACACGCACATAGCCAAGAGTTCTCCGCGTAATGAAATAGGAGAAATTATTTTTAGCGTTATTGAGCAATCACGATGGATGTTTCGCCCCGGGGACAAGCAAATACGCTCTATCTCCTATGATGAGAAGGGTGCATCATGGGCACAGTCTCTTAAGAATCTACAAGAAGAGGTAAAAAAAGCTGAAACCCTTTAAAACCAAAATGGTTCGCATCAGCGACGGCATGTTTGCTCTCGTCGCGTCGTGTTTTGGACACCACGCTATGATCTGCCCCGCACGGGCTTCGGAATCCGTCACATCAATTATTCGTGACCGTCTTTTTGTAGTGAAAGTCTGGCTCAACGCTACCATCACAGCGAAGCACAATACCATTAATGGGATCAACCGCTAGAATCTCCGTTGGATTGTCAGAGTTGACGTTCGTTCCCGTCCGCAATTGGTAGCTGATGTTATTTGCCGTGAGGCTCGAAAAATCAGCCGCTGCCTGCTTTGTTTTGTCGTTTGGGCAAACCAAAATTCTGGCAGTTCCCAACTCGTTTGACATGACCATGAAAATGGGAACAGGATTTTTCTCAAACCCGTTGCTGTCTGGCTCACACAACTCACGAGTGCCACCTTGCGCTTGACTAACATTAAATGGAAATCGGTCGTTATGGTCGCCTTCCCAAAGACGAAAAGCGATACCGATTTGCTTTAAGTTGCTCTCGGAGTTAATAATTTGGGCTTCACGACTACTCGCCTCCATTTCTGCCTGATATTGCGCCCGTTGGAAGAGCATGATCGCAATCATAGCTAGGCTTATCGGGATGCTAACATAACCCAATATGCACCCGGCAATTGCTATGCCTCCTCCAGCATATTGAGAAGGCGATTTTTGGACGCGATTGTGAGCTTTGTGACCCAAAATGATTGAGGCAGCTAGCAATCCAAAGCAACTAACAAAGCAGATAAAACACAAATCCCACAGCCAATACCTCCACCAACAATGAAAAACAAAAAACCACAGCGGAAACGGAAGTGGAGACCAGATGGTAGCTACAGTTAAAAAAACAAAACAGGTCAGAGACAATATACCCAAAACCAAACTGGAAATGGCCGCGCCGCGCCGCCTTGGGTCGGGAGGGATTGACATGGGAGAAGGTGCGACCGGATGGCCGCAGCCCGGACAACTGGCGGCTTGGGGACTTATTTGCAAACCGCACGCGGGACAATTGATAAGTTTCATGGCTTGCTGCTGGATTGGCGGCGGCGGTGCAGGTGAAGCAGGCTCTGATGGTGGCGCGTCAGGCGCGGGCCGGACGAGCCGGGTTTTGTCCGGGAAAAATTCGTGCTGGCAAGTGGGACATTTCACTCGCTCAAATTGCGCCTCCTCCGCCATCTCAATCGTCTGTCCGCAGCCCGGACAATCAAACCGAATCTGGTTCATGGTAATTTTAGTTTTGATTCCAGCGCGCGAGCCGTTGGTTGAAATCTTTTTTTAATTGGTGAACTTCGGCCAACGCTTCGTCAACCAAATTTGTCGCGTCATTTTGGGAGGGATGGCGTGTCGCCGTCCCTGAATAATATGGGTCGCCGACGCGGCGACCCTCCCGGCTTGTTTTTTGTTCTCCGCGCCATGTTGACAGCAGTCCAAAAATAGTCCATTTTTAGACCATGAAGGTTATAAGCGTCAGCAACGCCAAATCGCGGCTGGGCCGGGTGATTGACCGGGTCATCAAAACCCGCGAGCCGGTCGTCATTCCGCGCGGCGAAAATCACGTGATGATTGCGCCGTATCATCTGCCCACGCCGGACGAGATGGAATTGGCGGCGGTCTTCCGCGAAATGGACCGAGGCCGCGAACCAATCGAGGAAAATGCTGAAACGCTTGAGGCGATTCAGCAGGTGATTCGCAAATACCGTTCTGAAAAGCGCCGCCGCAAATGACGGTCGTTTTCGACACGAATGTTTTTGTCTCGGCAGCCATTTCCCAAACCGGCCTGGCGCGGCGTTGTTTTGTTTTGCTGGCGCGGAGGAGATTTCAACTGGCCGTGACAAGGGAAATTTTGGCTGAATATGAAACCGCCGCCGAAGAATTGACGCGCGAGCCGGGGAAATTTCACGGCATGAATTGGCGTCCGCTGTTTCGTTGGATTCACGAGAAGGCGGTTTACGTTGAGCCGATGCCACTCGGCAAGCAACGCAGCCGTGACGCCACCGATGATATTTTCCTGGCATGCGCGCTGGCCGGCGGCGCAAAAATAATCGTGTCGCGCGACGATGATTTGCTGGCGTTGGGAAAGCCATTCGGCATCGAGATTTTGCGGCCCGCGGTTTTCGTCGCGCGATTCAGGGCCGTTGCCTCGTGAAAACCAATCCGCACAACAAGCGCTATCTGAAGGCGAAACGCGAGAAGATGGGGCGCCTTTTGTAATTTACGATATTTGATTTGCGATTTACGCGGAGACGTGTTTCTGCCGCAGCGCTGTAGGCGCGGAATCTTTGCAGTTTCAAACCCAACACAAACCCATGCTCCGTAGGGAGCGACATCAAAAACCATGCCGCTCCAATGGAGCTTTGGATTTTGAATGACCCATCTAAAAACATGGCGCGCCTACGGTGCTGGTTGCCACGTTCCGCAACTGATAACACGCGGTCCTCAGCCTCTTGGTTCGCTTCGCCTGGCGGTGGTCCATAGCCGGCGTTCCCTTCTTACAATTAAAAATGTGGATTGCATTTGCTGGAGTGGATTAACATTATGGCGGGTAACAAAAGAAAGTAGAACATTTATGCGCTCAACATTCATAAACAAACGACGGGTGGTTCTGGCCGGTGCCCTGGCGCTGGCCTGCGTGTGCCTCAGCGTGGTTCTGGCGCACGCCGAACCGGAAAAGAAAACGGACCAGAAGACGGCGCCGAAGAAACTCACCGGTGCCGAGTTGTATGCCATCAATTGCAACCGCTGCCACCCGGAGCGGTATGCCACCGAGTTCACCTCGGCCCAATGGAAGACGATCATGCTCCACATGCGGGTGCGGGCCAATCTCCCGGCGGCGCAGGCGAAGGAAATCCTGAAATTTCTCAAGGAAGATGCTGGAAACTAAATCGGCCCCTAAAAATTTTTACCCATGAAAATATCTTCCTTTATTTTAGGCGTGGCGGCGGCAGCTTGCGTGCTGGGTGTGGCCTTGACTCCGCGCGTGGCGGCGATGATCAGCGATGAGGATTTCAATGCGTTGAAAAGCATGGTCACCAACCAGGACCAGCGGATTGGCCAGTTGGAAAAGTTGCACGAACAGGACCAGCAAACGCACCAACAGGACCAGCAGACCATTCAACAGTTGCAACAGCGATTGGGCGAGACGCAAACGCTGGCCACCAATGCGGCGCAGAAAGCCGAAGCGGCGGCCAAAATTCAACCGGTGAATCCCATCCCCAGCGGCGTCATGAGCGCGTTGCACAACTTCACGATGGCGGGCGACGCTGAGGTTCAATTTGGAAAGTCCCAAGGACAGCACAGCACCTTTGCGCTGGCTGATTTTGCGCCGATCTTCCTGTTCCGGGCGAATGACAACGTGCTCTTCGAGGCGGGCTTCGATGTAACCCTGCAGAACTCGGCAGTGAGCCTGCAGAATAATCAGACGGGCAATGGCGACGCGCAAACCTCGGTGAGCCTGAGTTTCGCCCAGTTGGATTATCTCTACAACGATTACGTGACCCTGGTGGCCGGGTATATGATTTTGCCGCTGGGCACCTATTCCGAGCGCTCGGCGGGCTGGCTCAACAAGATACCGGATGATCCGCTGGCGGTGGATTTCCTGCCCGGCGCCGGCGCGGGCGCACAGCTTCGTGGCTCCCTGCCCGTGGGCGATTCCGGGCAGATGGTGACCTATTCGGTTTATGGCGCCAACGGGCCGTCGTCGGTTGACGGCACCGGAAAAGCCACCACCATTGATGCCAACGGCAATACAATACCGAACCTAAGCCTCAATGGAAATGTGGGCGTCAATGCCGACGGCAGTTCCGGCAGCCTGAACAGCAATCCCAGCGGCGGCGGCCGGATCGGCTGGTTTTATCCGTGGAAGCCGCATTACGACATCGAACTGGGGGTTTCCGGTCAGGCGGGTCCCTGGGCCAACGCCAGCCAGGAACTTTGGTCGGCCGCGGTAGTTGATGCCGCCGTGCACATCGGTTCTTACGCCGAGGTGAAGGGTGAGTATATCAACACCTGGCAACAGACCACCGATGCCGGCACCATCCGGGCGCGAGGCGTGTGGGTTCAGGCAGCCTACAAACTGGCGGGGCTGAATTTGGATCTGCCCGTCGTGAATGATATTGAACTGGTCAGCCGTTATGACGGGGTGAACGACGGTCTGGGAACGAAAACGGACCGCGTCACGGCAGGTTTTGTTTATTACCTCACGAACACATTGCTGTTCGAAGGCGACTATGAATGGCTGCACAGCCGCGGTCCTGCGGCGCTGCCGTCCAATGAGTTTGTAGTCCAGCTCTCGTACGGGTTTTAAATGAAAGGCACTCCAATTATGACAATGACCACCAAATTCGCCACTCTGCTCCTCGGTGTGGCGGCGCTCACCTTGACGGCGGGCCTGGCGCGCGCTGAGGATCAACTCGACCCTGAAACCAAGGCGCGAGTCGATCGGTTTGAAAAAGGCCCGGCCACCATTGATGTCTCCAAATACCCGGATGGCATCAAGGACAACTACGAAGTGTTCAGCACGAAATGCACGCAATGCCACAAGCTGAGCCGGCCAATCAACTCCGACTACGCCATGCCCGACGAGTGGTCGCGCTACATCAAACGCATGATGCACAAGCCCGGTTCCGGCATCAGCACCGCCGACGGCAAGAAAATCTACGAGTTTCTCGTCTATGACTCCAGCATCCGCAAGAAGGCGATGCTTGATGACAAGCTCGCGAAGGCCACACCCCAGGAAAAGACCGACGCCGAAGCCAAGATCAAGGAAGTCCGCGACAAGTACGATTCGAAGTAGGCCGCTGACCGAACTGGAATGCCCACGACCTATCCAGTCGAACTGCCGGATGTGAATTATTTCACCCGGCAGGTCCTTTGCCGCGAAGGTTGTCCGGTCCGCACGGATTCCGGCGGTTACGTGCAGGCCATCGCCGAGGGACGTTACGAGGACGCCTACGTCATTGCCCGCATTCCCAATCCGTTCGCCTCCATCTGCGGCCGCGTCTGCGCCGCGCCGTGCGAAGCGAAATGCCGGCGTGGGGCGCTCGACGCCTCCGTGTCAATTCGCGCGTTGAAACGGTTTGTTTGTGAAAAGTTCGGTGTCGAGTCGGACCACTTCGACCTTGGCCGCGTCTATCCCGAATTGCGCGATCCGCGCCGTCCCGCAATGCGGGACATCGGCGGCGGACGCAAAGTTGCCATCGTTGGGGCTGGTCCGGCGGGTCTGTCCTGCGCGCACGAACTGGCATTGATGGGATTCTTTCCGACGGTTTTTGAAGCGCACAGTCTGGCGGGTGGGATGTTGGTGCTCGGCGTGCCCGAATATCGGCTGCCGCGCGAGATTATCCGGGCGGAAATCGCGGCGATAGAATCGCTCGGCGTGGAGATTCGTCTGAACACCCGGCTTGGCAAGGACTTTGCATTTTCAGATCTGAAACAACAGGGTTACGAAGCGGTCTTTCTCGGCATCGGCGCGCATAAAAGCCGCGAGCTGTCCATCGAGGGCGTGCAACTCGACGGCGTGCTGCGCGCGATTGATTTCCTGCTGAACGTCAATCTCGGTTATCGTGTGACCCTCGGCCGCAAAGTCGTCGTCATCGGCGGTGGCAACGTCGCTTTCGACGTGGCGCGCTCGGTCGTTCGCCAGACGGAAAAGTTTGCGGGGATGAGCGAGGCGGAATTGCGTGAGGCACTGCATCAGGCCGCGTCCGCGCTGGAACAATTGACCGCGCGCGAACCGGAAGCACCCGACGAGGTGCGCCTTGCCTTGGACGTGGCGCGGGAAGCCATCCGCAAGGGCGTGCCCGAAGTCCACATGTATTGCCTCGAGAGCCTCGACGAGATCCCCGCCGCGCGCGAGGAAATCGAGGAGGCGGAAAAGGAAGGCATCCGGCTCCACACGCGCTTCGGTCCAAAACGCATCGTCGGTGGTGATGGTAAAGTCTCGGGCATCGAACTGATCAAGGCCAGCCGTGTCTTCGACGAGAACCGCCGGTTCAATCCGCAGTTCATTGAAGGCAGTGAAGAGATTGTAGATTGCGACACCGTCGTTCTCGCCATCGGCCAGTCGGCGGACCTTGCCTGGATTCGTCCCGAAGACAATTTGAAGGTGACGCCCCGCGGAGCGTTGCAAACCGATCCGGTGACGATGGCCACGTCGCGTCCCGATGTGTTCGCGGGCGGTGACGTGGCGTTCGGGCCGCGGATCATTATCACCGCGGTCGCCGAAGGCAAGAAGGCGGCGAATTCCATCGCAAAATTCCTCACCGGCTGCGTGCCGGCCGAGCCGCGCCAGGCGCGCGTGACGATTTACAACACGCTCCAGTATCGGATGAAGCCCGATTACGAAAAATTTGTTCGCCATCCACCGCCGACGCTGCCGCTGGACCGGCGCATCGGGATCGCCGAAGTGGAAAAAGATTATCCCGAACCCGACGCGCGGCTACAGGCCGATCGCTGCTTGAAATGTCACGTCGGTCCGGTGTTCAACGGCGACGAATGCATCCTCTGCGGCGGTTGCGCCGATGTCTGCCCTGAATACTGCCTGCGGCTGGTGGACGCCGCCGACCTGCGCGGTGACGAAAAGTTGCAGGGCGCGTTCCTCGCGCGTTACGGGCGAGCGCCCGAACGCGGCGAGCAGGGCGCAATCATCAAGGACGAAACCCGTTGCATCCGCTGCGGCCTGTGCGCCGCCCGCTGTCCCACCGGCGCGATCACCATGGAACGCGTGGAACTGATGCCCGCCTGATATGAATCACTCCACCTCGGAAAACAAAAACGAAGTTTCCCGGCGCAGTTTCTTCCAGCTTACGCTGGGCTGGCTGGCCAGCACCTTCGCGGTGGTGGCGGCGTCAGCCGGAGCCGTGCGCTTTCTCGTGCCGAACGTGCTGTACGAGCCGAGCCTGCGCTTCAAGGCTGGCAAGCCCGACGATTACCCTGACGGTTCCGTGACGTTTTTGGAAGCTGAGCGGGTTTTCCTCGTGCGCCAGGGCAATACATTCCGCTGTCTCTCAGCGATCTGCACGCACCTCGGCTGCACGGTCAACCGCGCCGACCATGGTTACCATTGCCCGTGCCACGGCAGCGTGTTTAACGACCAGGGCAACGTCGTCAGTGGGCCGGCCCCGCGCGCGCTGGAATGGTTTCAAATAACGCTGAGCAAGGACAACCGGCTGTTGGTGGACAAAAACCAGCGCGTGGCCGCGGACAAATACCTCGTTTTGTGAAAGCGCCTCTACCCAAACGAATCTGGCAGTGGTTCACGCGCACGCGCGTCGGCCGCTCGATCTTTCGGGTCGGACTGCCGGAGAGCAACCTGGAGCGGTCGCAGGCGATGGTCTCCAGCTTTCTGCTGCACATGCAGCCGGCGAAGGTCAACCGCCATTCGCTGCGCGCCTCCTACTCGCTCGGGCTGGGCCTGATTTCGCTTTATTTGTTCCTGATCCTGATCGTCACCGGCGTGTTGCTCATGTTCTATTATGTGCCCAGCACCGAGAAGGCGTACGACATCATGAAGGATTTGCAGTATGTCGTCTCCGCCGGCCTGGTCATCCGCAACATGCACCGCTGGGCGGCGCACCTGATGGTGCTGTTCGTGCTGCTGCACATGTGCCGCGTGTTTTACACCGGCGCTTACAAACGCCCGCGCGAGTTCAACTGGGTGATCGGCGTCGGATTGTTTCTGCTGACCCTGGGGCTGAGTTTCACCGGCTATCTGCTGCCCTGGGACCAACTCGCGTTCTGGGCGATAACCGTCGGCACGAACATTGCCGGCTACGCGCCGGTAATCGGTCTCAAGTTGAAATATCTCCTGCTTGGCGGGAACGTGGTCGGGCAGGAGGCGCTGACCCGGTTTTACGCGCTGCATGTGATCGTGCTGCCGGCAGCGGCGCTTCTCATGTTGGCCATCCATCTCTGGCGCGTGCGCAAGGACGGCGGGTTGTCGCGTCCCGACGAACCGGGCGACATCGTCCAGCAGGTCGAACTCAAGCAGTTGCCGACGAACAAGAGCTACGGCCTGATGGAACTCGCGCGCGGCACGACGCCGCAAGTGGGCCAGAACCCGGAAGACGAGGTGTTCTCCTGGCCGCACCTGGTTTTCCGCGAGTTGCTGTTGTTCCTCCTGGTAACGGCGGTGGTGCTGTTCCTGGCGATTTTCTGGAACGCGCCGCTGGAAGAACTCGCCAACCCGATTCATCCGCCGAATCCAGCAAAGGCGCCGTGGTATTTCCTCGGCCTGCAGGAGCTCGTCAGCTACTCGGCGTTCTGGGGCGGTGTGGTGGTGCCCGGGCTGCTCGTGACGTTGCTGATGCTGTTGCCCTACCTGGATCGCCAGCGCAAAGGCGTCGGCCGCTGGTTCGCCCGCGAACGCGTGGTCGCCAACACAATTTTCACCGTCTGCCTGGTGACGGCCATCGTGCTGACGATCATCGGCACGTCGTTCCGCGGACCGAACTGGGGCTGGGTGGTGCCATGGGAGCAACCGCCGGCAATCACGGAGGGCCACTGACATGAACGACCTCTCTGTCCGCAAATTCTACGGCTGGTTCACCATGCTCGGCCTTCTGGTTGGCGTTCTGGTTGTCATCGGTTATTACCGGGACGAGTACCGCGAGTGGAAGGGTTATCAGCGCAAATTCATCCAGGAAGAAATCCGCCGGGCCTCGACGCCGCAACAGCGGGCGCTGGCCGAACAAACGCCGGTGCAAATCCGCCAGATTCTCCTGCCCGACCTCAACCGCGTGGACCGCTGCACCACGTGCCATCTCGCGGTGGAAGACCCGAGCTACGGCGGCTATCCGCAACCGCTCGCCTATCATCCGTTGCACGAGCAACACCCGTTCGAGCGATTTGGCTGCACCGTCTGTCATCGGGGTCAGGGCCGCGCCACGACCACCGCCGACGCGCACGGTAACGTGCCGCACTGGGACCAGCCGATGTTGCCGCTGCAATACATCCAGGCCTCCTGCGGTCAATGCCACGAGGCCGCCGACAATCCCGCCGCGCCCGAATTGGCACATGGCCAGCAGGTGTTCGAGGACAGCGGTTGCCGCGGCTGTCACAAACTCGGCGGCGCGGGTGGCGTCCTCGGGCCGGAACTCGACAAGGTCGGCGCCCGCCGTTCGCCGGAATGGCTGAAAAAACATTTCCTCGCGCCCGCATCGGTCACGCCCGGTTCCGCGATGCCGCCGCAAAAATTTTCCGAAACGAACCTCGAGGCGATCATTCTTTTCATGCTCAGCCAGACCGGCGAGTCGGCGCCCGGCTACTACGCCTCCATGAGAGTCATCCCCAGCGCCAGCGAGGGACAGCGATTGTTCCAGCAGAAAGGCTGCATCGGTTGTCACTCCATCGGCGACCAGGGCGGCAAGATCGGCCCGGCGCTGGACGATGTCGGTCTGCGGCGCCCGCCCGAGTGGATGATGCAGCACTTCCGTGATCCGCAGACCGTCAGTTCGGGCACGGTCATGCCGCGGTTTGGTTTTACCGAGACCGAAGCTCGCGCCCTGACGGACTTCCTTTTGCACTTGCGTGATCAGAAAGTGGCGTTGAGCCTTCCGTCGCTGATGAGCCCGGTTGAGCGGGGACGGGAAGTCTTCCGCAAATACGGTTGTGCCGGCTGTCACGGCGCCGACGCCAAAGGCGGCGTGCCCAATCCCAACGCCAAGACCGCCGAGCAAGTGCCCGGCCTGATCTACGTGGCCGACGGCTACACCAAAGATGAATTGAAAACGCGCATCCTCAAAGGCCAGCGCGAAATCCCGGCGCTCGACGCGAAACGTCCGCCGCCCCCGCTCTACATGTCTGCCTGGGCCGGCATCATCAAGGATTCCGAGCTGGACGACCTGACCGCTTATCTCTTCAGCTTGAAACCCAAAGAAGAAAATCCGGGGTTTTAACCGCCGGCTGTCGGGTTTCGGCGGCGGTATTATAGCAGTTTATATTGTCATTGGCACACAAAGGTTCATGCAGAAACCTCGCGACATATATCGTCTTCTCGCAAAGCGCCAGAGGACGGGCGCACTCCAAGACGCTTCGCGTATTTCGGAAATCATCGTGGCGCGCGCGGCGTCTTGGACTGTCCACCCTCCGCAGTACTGCTACGCCCGTCCTCCGCAGTAGCCCTGCTACGGAGGATGGAGAGGACGGGCGGCGGCCCTCCGCCGCTTTTCCCAGAGTCATATCAAACTGTGCCCATGTTAATTGGAACTGCTATATCCAACCGCTTCGGTGTGGCGCCCATTTCAAATTTTCCATGTTCAACCGTCTCCATTCGTGGTTAAATCCTCCGCGATGCTTCGCAAGATTCAGTCAAAAAAAAATCAGTCGCACGGCGGCTCGTTCGCCATTGTCGCGTCGCGCTACAACGCGCGTTACGTGGACACGATGTTGCGGGCGGCCAAAGCGGAGTTGTGGCGCGCCGATGTTTCCCGGATCCAGATCATCCGGGTGCCGGGCGCGTATGAAATTCCCGTCGTGGCCAAACGGCTGGCGCGGACTTCGCCCGGTTTGTCCGCCATCATCTGTCTCGGCGTGATTTTGCGCGGCCAGACGGTTCACGCCGCGCACATTGGCGAAGCCGTGAACCACGCGTTGATGCAAATCCAGCTCGCGCACGAAATTCCCGTCATTCACGAAGTGCTGCTTTTGGAAAATGAAGCGCAAGCCGGTGCCCGCTGCCTCAACCCAAAGCACAATCGCGGCACGGAAGCGGCGCAGACCGCGCTGGTGATGGCGCGCGTTTTGAAAAGTTTGCAGAGCTAGAACACCGTAATCAAACGTCGGGCGATGCCATATTTACTGATCTTGATGATAGTGGCATGCGCGATTTTCTTTCATCGCGCGGCTGAGTTCGAGAACGAATCCAGTCTGGTGTGGACTGGTTTGTCGGTGGTGATTTCCGTCGTGACCTTGTTTTTCCTCCACTGGGGCTGGCCTGGCTGTCTGCTGGGGCAGATCGGACTTTTTGCCGGGATCACGGTTCTCCGGATGCTCCGCAAATCGTGATGTTGAGAAAAGTAATATTCACATTAACAATTCAGCCTTGATAAAACGAATTTCTGTCAGGTTCATCGCGCAGCAGTTCGCGTGGAACGTCCGTTACGCCGGCCCCGATGGCGTGTTCGGAAAGCATCTCCGTCCCGCGCGAAGCGTTTGGACTGCGGCGCGTTCACCGCCGCTTTTCCCCTGGTCGTCCATCGAAAAATGATTTTGGCAGCAGCGGTTTTCTTCGCCCGGTGCGAGAGTTTCCCCCGGCATCTGGAGTGCGCCCGTCCCCGGGCGCAGCAACGTGGCAAAGCAGGCTGGTGTCGGTCTGGCCAAAGCGCTTCGCTGTTCGTGCATTGCTGTGGCCGGGGACTCCGATAAATCGCGAGCAGGCGGCCACACTCCGACGTTGGCGGAGAGGGAGAATCGTTCGCCGGCTTCTTGAAAATTCGCGCGATTGAATTGGCCGGACAATTACCCGCAGGACCAGAATCGACGACGACCATCAAGCCGCCGACAATTCCACCCGGGCCAGGGCGGCCTGGAAGGCGCTGAGAAGTTTTCCTTTTGCCGGACAACCGCGTCCGACGGGGCCAGCTTCTGTTCCAAAGCCAGGCCGGATTTCGGCTCGGTGAGGCGGAGGATGCGCTCGCCGTTCAGCAATTTGATGAGGTCGAACTGGATTTTATCGCGGTCAACCATAAGCTTATTGTCGGCGAAATCCGTGAAATTGCAACAGGAGATCGAGATTGGCCGGCGAGGCATTTCCCCATCGTTTTTGCGCGTCATGGGCGGCCCGTTCAAAATCCGCCTCGTTGAAATCCATCACGCTGGCAGGCGGGTTGGCCAAGGCGACGGAAGCGGCTTCGAGAATTTCGTGATAGAGCGTGATGGACAATTCTTCCTCACTCAGCCGGAGCGGATGAACAATCGAAATCTGCCGGCAATGGCACTCGTTTGCGCGATGGCTTCGCGTCCGATGGCATCCACGATTGGATCCTCCGTCAATTCAATGTCGGTGATAATGAACCCGCCATGAAGCCGGAGGTTCTTGAATTGGTTGATGTCAATCACTGCCAGATTCAAACGCCACGCCGCCCCTGTCGTCCATTCCAAAATGAATTCAGGAGCGCCCGCGGCCTTGGCTTGCGGCGGTTTTTTTTGAGCGTATAATTTTACCAACCAGCATGGCTGAAACTCCTCAACAACTGCCGCGAACGCTCTGGATTGGCATCGTCCTGCTCCTCGTCGTGCTTTGCATGGCGTATGCGCTTTCGCTGATGGAATTAAATCGCGCTCATCAACGCGCATTGCCCGTGCTCAGCCCGGTCGCCGGCTTCACGCTCATGAATCAGGACGGCCGGGCAACGACGCTCGCCGACTTGAGCAACCACGTCTGGATCGCCGACATTATTTTCACGCGCTGCGCCGGATCGTGCCCCCTCATGACGGCGCAAATGAGGTCGCTCCAGGACGCCCTGCCGCAAACGAGCCGGGCCAAGCTGGTGACGCTGACGACCGACCCTGATTTTGACACGCCGCCGGTGATGAAAAATTACGGCGAACGTTTTGGCGCGGACTTCAACCGCTGGATGTTTCTGACCGGTTCCAAGACTGAAATCGCCGGTCTGGCGGGTGACAGCTTGAAATTAAGCGCCGTACCGGTGAAACCGGAAGAGCGCCGGAACGACGCCGACTTGTTCATTCACAGCACGATTTTTGTTATTGTGGACCAGCACGCGCGGCTGCGCGGAGTTTTTGAAACCCAGGGCGACGGCGTGAATTGGACGAACGTTCAGCCGCGCCTCATCACCACCGTGCGCCAACTCGAACGCGAGCGATGACAGCGATGGGCATCCTTGAGCCGCGTTGGAGCGCCGGCCTCCGGCCCGGCGTTTTGGAGATGGCCATTTGCGTCGAGCCGGGCCGGAGGCCGGCGTTCCAATATTTTGTGAGTGCCCATCTGGCAAAGGCATCATGACCGTCCACGATTTGCCCGCCGTCAACGCTTCGCTCAACGGTTTGAGCGCGATTTTTCTGACCGCCGGTTATATTTTCATCCGGCGCAAAAACCAGACCGCGCACCGCAACTGCATGATGGCGGCATTTGTGACCTCAGTTGTTTTTTTGATTTGCTACCTTACCTATCACCTCAACGTCCAGACCGTCACCCACTTTCGGAATCCCGCGTGGTTCCGCCCGGTTTACCTGGTGATTCTGCTCACACACACCGTGCTGGCCATCGTCATTGTGCCGCTGATTTTAGTGACGCTGTACCGCGCATGGCGGCAACGTTTTGACCCGCACAAAAAAATCGCCCGCTGGACATGGCCATTGTGGATATATGTCTCCGTGACCGGCGTGGTGGTTTATCTGCTGCTCTACCGGATTTTTCCGCAGAAATAAAATCGCATGACATCCGTCGCCAAAGTTCTGATTCACGCCAGTCAGTTTCCGGAAAAGGTCCGGCGCGATTTGCTCGAATCGCTCCGCGCGCGGCGCGTGAACCACAAGTTCCACTACGACAGCGTCAGACAGACGCTAAAATGGCTCGCACTGCACCAGGAGTATTCGCCAACGCGCAACGATGCGGATTGCCGGGCCGTTTACACTCAAGCTTTCAAGGCTGCCGCTGAAAAAATCAAAACCCCGCGTGTTCACGTCGTCGGCCTCGGCTGCGGCGGTGGACAAAAAGACACGCAGCTATTGAAGTTGTTGAAAGCTCGCGGCCGGGAAATTTTTTACACGCCGTGCGATGTGAGCGCGGCCATGGTGTTGGTCGCCCGCCGGACCGCGCTCGCCGTTTTGCCGCAGAAAAATTGTTTCCCGTTCGTGTGCGACCTGGCTACGGCGGATGATTTGCCCGTCACCCTGGCGCGTCGAAGCGAAGCGAAGACGGCTCGACTCTTCACCTTTTTCGGCATGATTCCGAACTTCGAGCCGCAAATCATCCTGCCCAAGCTCGCATCGCTCATTCGCCCAAAGGATTTCCTGCTGTTCAGCGCCAATCTCGCGCCCGGCAAAAATTACGCCGCCGGGGTGAAAAAGACCTTGCCGCAATACGACAACCCGCTCACCCGCGACTGGCTGATGACCTTCCTGCTCGACCTCAGCGTGGAACTCAACGACGGCAAGTTACACTTCAAAATTGAAGATGATCGGGTGAACGGTTTGAAACGCATCGTAGCCGGCTTTCATTTCACACGTTCGCGTCGGATTGAAGTGGATGGCAAACGGTTTGATTTCCGCACCGGCAAAAGCATTCAACTTTTCTTTTCGTATCGCTACACGCCGGAACACGTCCGCAATGTTCTTGCCCGTTACGGCCTGGAAGTCTGCAATCAATGGATAACCAAGTCGGAGGAGGAAGGGGTATTCCTAGTTCGTCGTAGCGGCGTCTCGGGAGAGCGCCGCTGATTCGGTATCGGGAAATGGCGGCGCTCATCCGAGTCGCCGCTACGGAACGGATTAAAAAACCTTCAGCGTATCCAGCACCGCCTTGATGCGCGGGACTTCGTGGGTGCGGAACAAATCAGTCCTGCCCAGCGCGGCCAGCACGGCAAAGAACGGTTCGGCGCAGCGCACCTCGTCGCGGAAATATTCGAAGGCATGCGGCAGCGCGTGACAAATCGGGAAACCGAGCGCGCGCAGCCGGAACGTGTTCAGGAAAACGGTCATCTGATGCCGCACGCGGACGACGCTGTCCTGCAAATTGCGGTAATAAAAGCCGAGACCGGGATCGAGGATGATTTTTTCCACACCGTGGCGCTGCGCAATTTCAATCTGCCGCGCAAAATAGCCGCGCATCATTTCAACCGGGTCGGCACTGAAGTCGAAATCGCCAACCTCGCGGACGTTTTTGCCCTGCACGTAACAAATAATCACCGCCGCGTCGTGATCCGCAACCAGGCGGAACAAGTCGTCGCCGTGGTCCGTGCCGGTGAGATTCAAAATGTTCGCACCGGCTTCGAGACAAGCGCGCGTGACGGCGGGTTGATACGTTTCGACCGAGACCAAAACGCCCGCCCGCCGCAACTCTTTGATGACGGGAATCAGTTTGCTGTTTTGCGCCGCGCCATCCGCGCGCGCGGCATGGGCGAGTGTGGATTCCGCGCCGATGTCCACGATGTCCGCGCCTTGTTCGCGCAAAACTTTGCCTCGTTGAATTGCCGCCTCCGCCGTCAGACAGACACTTTCGCGATACCACGAGTCGGGTGAAAGATTGACGACGCCCATGATGGCGGGCTGCGAATTGAAGGCGAACGGTTTGCCGCCGATGGAAAATTCCTTCACGCGCGCGGACGCGGCGGCCCGGTTTTTCTCCAACAATCCGGCCATTTGTTCGAGCGTCAACATGCGGCGAAGCTACCGGAAAATTGAAAATGAGGAAACTGTTTTGAAATCCGCATTTGGCACTCGTAAATCGGCAACACCGCTCCGCGCGTGCGGAGTCGCAAATCGTAAAGGGAATGGTACGCCCGCCGCGATTCGAACGCGGGACCCTCTGCTTAGAAGGCAGATGCTCTATCCAACTGAGCTACGGGCGCTCACCAATAAACACAAGCATTTTATAGCTTGTGTAAAATGAAATTTGACATTTGGATACTGCTTTTGTATACTGGCTGCATGAGTGAGAAAAAAGCGCGGCCAGTGACTGCCGAATCGGACAAAGATTGGCAGAAAACACAGTATTCAAACTTAATTCGCTACGTTCCATCTGGGACTTACTATGCACGTTTGCGCGTTAAGGGCAAGCTCATCCGTCGCAGTCTCAAGACCGATGTGCTGTCAGTCGCCAAGCTGCGGCTTTCCGATTTTGAGAAACACGAGCGGCAAGTCGCCGAGTCCCGCGATTCGGTAGCGGCTGGCAAACTGACGATGGCCGACGCCATCAAAATCCATAAGCAACGGTTGGCCGGCAACGTTTCATTAAAACCACGCACCAAGGACTATTGTGTCCAGCGGATCACCGCCCTGCTCAAAAGCTGGCCGGAACTCGAAAGAAAAGAAGTTCGTTCCATCACGAAAACCGATTGTTTGAATTGGGCGGCAAAATTTGGTCCAGGCCGGAGCGCCACCGCGTTCAACCATACGATTTCAATTTTGCGGAACTTGTTTGAAATCGGGATTGAAATGGGTTCGCGCTACGACAATCCGGCGCGGTTCATCAAACGACTGCGCGAACGTCCCAAACGACTGACTCTGCCGGAACCCGAAAAATTTACGGAATTTGTTTCCGCTGTTGAAAACGGTGGTGGTGGTTTCAGCAAGTATTGTGCGGACCTGGTTCGCTTTCTGGCCTTCGGTGGATTTCGTAAAAGTGAAGCGGCCAACATTACCTGGGCGGATTGTGATTTTGACAAGGGGGAAATCATTGTGCGCGGCGACCCTGTAACCGGCACGAAGAACTGGACGATCCGCCGCGTCCCGATGATTCCCGACATGCGGAAACTTCTGGAACGGTTGAAGGCGGAAAATCCTGACGCTCTGCCTTCGCATCCGGTCATGCGCGTGCGTGAATGTCAGAAAGCAATGGATCGGGCGGCGAAAGAGATCGGTATGGAGCGGATCACGCACCATGACCTGCGGCATCTTTTCGCGACACTTTGCATCGAGTCCGGTGTTGATATTCCCACGGTGAGCCGCTGGCTGGGACACAAGGACGGCGGCGCGCTGGCGATGAAAGTTTACGGACATTTGCGCGATCAACATTCCGTAAACATGGCCCAGCGAGTGACTTTTAATCGAGCGAGCAGCGAAAAAATAATCCCATTGCCCGTCGAGGGAACAGCGAGTCGGTGAATGATGGCAAAATCAGATGATAAATCAGGCGGTGAAGTGAACAGCAGCGCCAGTGGACGCAATGTCGAACCGACGATATTTGCTCGAATGATGGACTTGCACTGTGAATTGCGAAATGCGGTGGGCCTCGAACCGCTTCCGGGATGGGAACCCACCAACAGCACGCCAGAGTGGGCCAAAAATATTTGCATTCGATACCGGCAGACCATTTTGAAATCCATCTTGAAACTCAAGCCCAAACGCCGTGTCAACTGGCAAAACTACGGTCGATGCATCGGCCTCATTGAGCGTTGCAAAGTATTTTACACGCACGACGTTCCAAAGATTCTGAAAAAAGAGGGTTTGGATAGGCTTTCGGAGAAACAACAGGCCAAATTTGATGCGGTTTCCGGGGAGGAGGAAATGCGGGAGTATTATTTGAAGATGCTGAAACGTCCGTTATCCGATAAAGCATCATTGGAAGAGTTGCTGACGCTGGCATCAAAACCAAAACTCGAGGATCTCGACAAACACCGGCAAGTAGCGCTTTACCATGTGGCAAATCAAGACGCCAAGGCCGGCAAAATGTTTTATAAAGGAATGAATGAGGGATATTCCATTTTCTTGAATGAGGATGGAGAATTCAGCGGAGATGATCGGCGGGCTGACGTTTACGGCGAACTGCTGGCGTTCCAATATGAGGTGGAAAAAATGCGTCGGACGCTGCCCGCTAAAACTCGCAAGGACTTACGCATCGAATTAAAAAAATCGCCTGCCTTTCAAGACCGGGGGCAAGAATGGTTCAATGATGTCTGCGATGAAATCAAACTTTCGATGAAAGGTGTCGGTGCTCCGTACAAGTTTTTGAAGTCTGCTAGTTCCTCTGGTTAGTCTGCCGGTTTCCTCAACATGCAGAACCGGCAATTAACCGTCGCGAATCTGTTGTTAAATATGGACGATGTTAACAACAGACAAGAACTCGACCGAAGACCAGACGCCGAAGCTGGGCCTGAACCGCATTGAAGCGGCGAGGGTGATTGGCGTCAGTCCTGCAACTCTCGACCGCCTGACAGCGCGGGGTTTGCTGCGTCCCTGCCGCGTCACCTACCGCCCGATTTATTGGGTCGGTGAACTGGAACGGTTCCTCAAGGAAAATTCCAAACCCTCGGAGTGGAGCGTATGACCAACAAGGAGCTTTGGGAAATCGCCAACCGGGAACGTTTGTGGCTAACCGCCGAAGAATTTTATGCGCAGATCGAGGCGCACAAGGCGGCGCGTCTAAACGAAAACCAGGCGCCCCGAAAGCCGTTTCAGCCCGGTCCTTTTGTCCGGGAATACCGATTATGGGACGGGAATTGGATATTTAGGCCAAAAGTTAAAGCTCCAATCGCGTCGAAACCGGAGGTGATGCCATGAACCACCTTGGGGAAACCTGCAAAGAAACCGTAAGCCAAGGAGGTGGGGGTGGGGATCGAAACCTGCCGGCGAAAGCCGCCAATCAAACCGATGCCTACGAACAAACGATCAAGGAATTCATTCCGGCGTCGTGGTTTCATCCGGTTGGCATTTTCAAAGTGGTGGCGCGGTTCTGGGACCGGCTGCCCGACGTGAGCGGCAAGCTGTTTCTAACATTAACGCTCGATACGAAACTGTTCAAAGATGAAGAATCGGCGTTCCAGCACAGCCGGGAACTGCTGCGTAAAGTCTTCTTTCAGCTCCGGCATGGTGTCGAACATGAGGGCAAGACCTACGGCATAGATGCGCCCTACTGCATCAAGGTGGAATTTCACGAATCCGGCTGGGTGCATTACCACGCCATTTTCCTGACACGCCGGTTTCTGCCCAAGGAACTGCTCGCCGAATTGTGGGATTTGGGCTGGGTGACCGTTCAACGGATTGACAACAAGGATTTTTATTACCTTCTGAAATATGTCTCCAAGGCCGGCGACCTGCCGGAATGGGTGAAGAAACGGAAGCGGCTGCGGGTGTTCCAAACGACCAAAGGCTTTTTGAAACCACCGGCAGAAACCAAGCCAGCCATGCCGAAAACCGGATTGGACGCACTCAAGCCGAAGAAGCACCGGGCCTCGTACACGATAGATGAACGGTTCTGGCGGTGGGCGTGCATGGGCGTGATCCGGCAGAACGGCCTGGCGCGGACCGTGAGATTTCAAATCCCATATCGGGAGCTATTCGACCATCTGGTTTTGTCCGCTGCGCTGGATGGTTGCTATAAAGGCAGCGGGGAAATCATCATCAACAGAAAGGAGGGATTAAATCTATGGCTGAAAATGCAAAATCAACTGCTCAAGGCGAAAAGTTGAATGGCCTGTTCATCCGTGGCGTGGTCATGTCCAGCACCGCCAAGGCGCACAAGCGCAAAGACGGCTCTGGCGTGTTTGTGATCGCGCGGCATGAACTGGCGTTGCAACCTGGTCTGGCGGTGTGGGAAGCATTCCACGACCCCAAGGACGGCAAGGTGAAACTGGATGGCGAGAACGTCGTCACGTTTCCAAAACTGCCGGAATTCCAGCAGGTCACGCTGAAAGTGATTCGCTGGGAAGAACGGGACAAGCGCCTGGTCGTCAAGGATGCTGAACTGGTGGCATGAGAACACGGTGAAGGTGGCAGGCCGGATGCGCGGAGCGCGCCGGCCTGCCACTTAACCTTGTTTAATACTCTAACCGAAATTTCTCTACCGGGATGCGGAACTGATTTTTTTGAGGTTTGATCGTTGTGCAAGTCGCACAGTTTCAAGGGGTGGTCAGGCAAGAGTCGGTGTAGTATAGACCAAGACCCTTCTCCGCCTGA
>Ga0208188_1000416_pt1 | contig 29197 bp, 23 predicted proteins | sample June2015DPH_8_50_FD_184698 | JGI IMG/M metagenome (GOLD analysis project Ga0208188, IMG submission 184698) | Peatland microbial communities from SPRUCE experiment site at the Marcell Experimental Forest, Minnesota, USA - June2015DPH_8_40... | ecosystem: Environmental > Terrestrial > Soil >...
CGGGGGCCTTTGCGGCAGTGATGGGGACATGGGCCACTGGATCGCACTGGATCGGCCTGTCTTGCGCTATGTTCTCCGGCGCCTTAATCGGCGCTGTTCACGCCGGCGCCAGTCTTAAATTGAGGGCCAACCAGATCGTTTGCGCGATAGCGGTAAATCTTCTGGCGGTGGGATTGACGGGGTTCTTACTAAACCAGGTATTCCAAGTGTATGGAACTTCACCTGGGGTGGAGCCCTTGCCCAATCTCGGGTCGCTTCTTCCGCAAGCCGGTGTGTCCGTCAATATGCGCCGCCTCGCCGAAGGGGTCTCGGTCCTGGTCCCCGCTGCCCTGGCTATAGTGATCGCGGTTACGGCTTTCCTGAGGTGGACCGTTCCCGGACTGCGCCTGCGGGCGTGCGGTGAGAATCCCGAAGCGGCGAGGGCCGCTGGTATCATGGTCTTGCGCATTCAGTTTCTGGCCGTCTGCGCCGGAGGAGCGCTGGCGGGATTGGGAGGGGCGTTTCTCTCAATCGGCGAACTGTCCCAGTTTGTCGAAAATATGACCCAGGGACGTGGATACCTGGCCGTGGCGGCGGTCATCCTTGGCAGGTGGAGGCCGGTTGGAGTGATTCTGGCCGTTCTTTTCTTCGGCTGTGGAGAAGCAGTTTCGGAGTGGCTTGCCGTGAGATGGCCGGCCCTGCCGAACCAGATTTTCCTGGTCATACCCTATGTGGCCTGCTTCGCAGTCCTGGCCTTCTATACGGGGCGGCGCAGCCCGCCGAGCGCCCTTGGCCGCATCGGGTAGCCCCAGGCGCAGCCCCGAGGGTCCTTGTTTCCCTTCGACCGCTGCCCATGCCCTTGCCGAGCATACATGCCACGCCGGGACGAAATTCTGACGCCGGAATATGATCGCCAAAACGATTGGCGATCATGTTATTATGTTCGTGATTATGTTTCCAAGGCGTTCGCAACGGATTCGGGAGAATGGTACAAGAACGGCGGCGAGGGAAAAGAGATGAGTTACATAGAAGAAAACCTGATGAATGGCGAAAACATACTTTACCGGGCTAGGTTGCACTGGGTAGTGTTTGTTTGGCCTCTAATCTGGTTCATTGTCGCAATCATATCTTTTGGCCGTGGAGGTCATGCTGCTTTCACCGCTGGTTGCTTATTCATCCTTATCTCTATAGCCAAAGCGATTTCGGCATTCATTACCTTTTCGAACTCAGAATTTGCGGTAACAAATCAACGAGTTATAGCCAAAGTAGGCTTCATCCGCAGGAACTCCCTTGAAGTGCTGCTCGGTAAGATTGAAGCGATTCAAGTGAATCAGGATATCTTAGGCAGAATTCTTGGGTATGGATCGATTACGGTAAGTGGGACCGGCGGCACAAGGGACCCATTCCACAATATATCCGACCCTCTTGAGCTTAGGCGCAAGATTCAAGAGCAAATTGTAATCTTGCAGAAACCGTAGGGATTCACCACAGAGACACACGGCCAAAATATTCTCCCCGCAGAGGCGCAGAGAGAAAATCAAAATTTGACAAGACCAATCTTAATAGGCCCTTCTCTGCGTCTCTGCGGTGAGATGGTTTACCCGCCTCTGTGGTGAATAGCTTTCAGCCGGTCGAGAAGATCCGAGGCCAGACGACAGATTTTGTGGCAAGCGAAAGATCCATCCTGAAATATGCGAATTTCGGATTGGTCCTCGACTAAAGGCACAAGAAGGGGCGAAAGCCGGTCAAGTTCGAGCCTGCTATCGGGGGGCGAAGGCTGCTCCGCCGCACGCCTCGCCGCCGGCAGGATCTCTGCAGCCCCCACAACCACCCGCGGAGCTCCCGCCGCCAGGAAGAGCAGCGTTCTTAGCGCAAGGCCTATTTTCACCGGGTCGGGGGATTTCAACTGCGCCAGGACTGGGCCGGTCCATTCGCGCAAGAGCTCAGGCCTCTTCTGTGCGAGCCTGTCAATCCCCCACATGACTCCCCGTTCGAGCTCGTTGTTTTCCAGCAGGTTCCCATTCTTGTCTATGTATGAGACAAGGATTCGATAATATTCGCGGGCAAGGGCTTCGTTTTCGGCCATTATCTCCCCCATCGCCTCGGGGGCGCCCCAGCCGATGCCTCCCGATTCGTCGTTGAGGCTCCATATAAGCCGCCGCATGATTGTGCGAGCAGGTTCCAGGGCCTTTTCAGCTATTGCCGATACGGTGATCCCGACCGCCCGAACCGCCCTCCACCTGATCACTTCGCTGGTTTCGAACAGGAAACAGAGTAGCGGATTTATCAATTTTTTCGGTGAGATATCGATCCTTCTGATCGCCTCTTCAAAATCGGGCGACTCTAGAAGCGAGCGCACGAGCTTCCTCAGCTCAAATCCGCTGGGACGATCACAATATTGGCCACTTTTGTCTGAACCTTTTTGCGTTTTGATCATGCTGATTTGTCGCTCCCGTTGCTCTTGGCGCCCGTTCACCGCAGAGGCGCTGCGGAAAACCACTTGAACAGAAGTAACAGGATTAACAGAAATGGCTATGGATTATGGAATTGGGGAATTGAATCCTTAAATCCTTAAATCCCTAAATTCTTAAATCCTCTTCTCTGTGCGTCCTCACAAAAGATCGGACGCGAACTGGGCACTCACAAAAGGTCGTGCCCGGACTGGGCGCTCACAAAAGATCGCACCCGGACTTGAAGCTTCTAACCAAGTTAGAGATGTCAAGCCCGGACCTGAGCGCAGTGAGGGTCCAGTATCTAACCATGCTAGAGACGTCAAGCCCGGACCTGAGCGCAGTGAGGGTCCAGCATGTAACATGGGCCGAAATGTTCAACGCGAACCCGAAAGTAGTGAGGGTTCCTCTGCGTCTCTGCGGTGAAGATTGCTGCATTTTGCCGCTTCTATTGCCGTTTTTGGCGACGTTTTGCATGACGGGTTGCCTCTATGATATCCTATCCCCGGATTAAAAACGAATTGCAGGCGCCAATGTGATATGCCTGCTGACTGCTGCGGCGCCCAACCCTTGAGGAGTAATTGAAGGAGAATACCAAACATGAGTCCATCAGATCGCAGACCTGAAGAAGCAATCGCCGCCCATTACGAGGAAGCCGTAAAATGGCGGCGCCAATTGCACCGCAATCCTCAGCCGGCGTGGCTGGAGTTTTACGCCACGGGCTTTGTGGCCGAAAAACTCGCCGAGTGGGGATACGATCTTTTGCTTGGCAAAGATATTATCGAAGCCGATAAGCGTGTGGTCGTGCCCGATCTGCAAACGCTGGAAGCTGAATACGGCCGCGCGCTAGGGTCCGGAATAAAGGAGCAGTTCATTGCTCCCGCCAGGGGCGGCTACACCGGGGTAGTCGGCGTTCTGAAGGGTGCGCTGCCGGGGCCCGTAGTCGGTTTCCGCTTCGACATCGACAGTCTTGAAATCATCGAGTCCGGCGATCCCTCTCATCGGCCCGCAGCACAGGGATTTGTCTCGCAGAACCCGGGTTATGCACACATGTGCGGCCACGACGTTCATACGGCCATGGGATTGCTGCTGGCCCGGCATTTCGCCGAAAACCGCAAAACTCTGAGCGGCACCGTTAAATTTGTGTTTCAGCCCAACGAGGAGGACCTTGGCGGGGCCGTGGCGATGGTTGAAAAAAAGGTCGTGGATGACCTGGATTTTCTGTTCGGCGGCCATGTTGGCATAGGTATGAAGCAAGTAGGGCAGATTGTCATGAACGTTAAAGGTTTTATGGCCCTGTCCAGATTCGAGGTCACCTATAGCGGACGTGCTGCACACGCGGCGCTGCGTCCAAACGAGGGCAAAAATGCTTTGCTGGGTGCATGTGCGGCTGTAACCAATCTTTACGCCATCTCCAGGCATGCGGACGGGGCTTCACGCGTCAACGTGGGGGTAATGCATGCCGGCACATCCTGGAACATCATTCCCGACAGGGCTTACTTACGCATGGAAACGCGCGGCGTGACCAATCAGATAAATGAGTTCATGGCCGGCAAAGCCAGGGAGGTGCTGGAAGGCGCCGCGAAGATGTACGGGCTGGCTCTCGAGATCAAACCTGCGGCCACCGCGCTCAGCGCCGAGAGTTCCCCCGAACTGATAGAACTGGGGACCTCAATCGCGGAAAAACTCCCCTCGACTGCCCAGGTAATACAGGAGGCCCACTTTAATGCCTCCGAAGACGTGACCGTGATGATGGAGCGTGTTCAGAGCAGGGGAGGCAAGGCGTTGTTCGTTCTGTTTGGCGCCCCTGTCGGCGGCGGCCATCACAGCACGACCTTCGATGTCGATGAAAGGGTTATTCTGAACGGGGCTGAATTCCTGGCCGCAATGCAGCGGGAAGTGGCGCGAAAGGCATAGAATGATCGGTAGCCACAGTTAATTGAGCGAAAACTGTTCCTTTGAGGACTCTTAAATCTACCACAGAGGTGAAAAGTGAAGGTTCACCACGGAGGCACAGAGGAGGTCTGAGATTTAGGAATTTAAATACCTAAACTCCCTCTGCGCCTCTGCGGTGAGAATATTTTGTCCGGGCGCATAAACCAAAAAAAGCCCTGGGCTTATCGCCCTTGGCTTATGTTTTAAAATTTGGATTTCTCCGTGTTCTCTGCGCCTCTGCGGTGAACTCTTCCCGCTCCCCGCTTCCCGCTCCCCGCTCCCCGCTTCCCGCGTCACCCATCACCCATCACTCTTCACTCTTCACTCTTCACTCTTCACTATTCACTATTCACTATTCACTATTCACTATTCACTATTCACTATTCACTATTCACTGTTCACTTCAGGATATCTCCTTAACAAGCCGAAATCCGATAAACTCGCTCCTGGAATTTGGCGGCCAATAAAACCGGCTTGCCGACCGGCAGTTTTTGGCATTGCTGAACCATGAGCCTCCACGGATTACTTTCCCGGACCCTGATTTCGGACCGCACGGGTCCGTTTGTGAATCCGGGCCGTATTCGCCATACCAGTCCTGACACCACTCGGAAATATTGCCGTGCATGTCATACAGTCCATGGGCATTGGGACTCTTCTGAGCCACAGGCCGGCTTTTCCGGCCGGAGTTGCCGCAATACCATCCGGCCTCGCTTAAAACCGGGTCATGACCACAGTAAAGCTCTGAAATTTCCCCGCCACAAAAAGGAGTCGAACTCCCGGCGCGGCAGGCATATTCCCATTCAGCCTCCGTCGGGAGCCTGTATATGCCGTCCTTTCCCGCGTTGAGCCTCCTTATGAATTCCCGGCATTGGTCCCAGGAAATGCTCTCGATGGGGCAGTCGTCCCCACCATCCGAAAAGGATGCGGGGTTATTGCCCATTACAGCTTTCCATTGCCCCTGGGTTAGCTGGGTTTTCTGCATGTGGAACCCTTTTGTCAGGGTAACCTCGTGCATTATTTCATCGCTGCTCCGCCCGGTTTCATAATCAGGGCTTCCCATCAATAAAGTCCCTGGAGCTATGAGGACAAATGAACTCTCAGGTAAGAGTTCACCGCCGATACGAGGAGGCAAGCCTTCTAAGACAGGATCTGCAGGACTAACAGAAAAGGGTGTGTGTAAGTCCTGAGAAAAAGGTGAAATACTTTTAAGTTCCTTCTGATCTTGCTGAATTTTGGTTATCTCGACGCCCTGCGAGGGACCTCTGCGGTCAACGGGTACAATCTCCCGGACAGCATCCACCACCTGCTGCTTTTCAGGAGGCAATTCAGCTTCCGTTATTTTTAGCTTCGAAAAAATAGGCTCCTGTTTTCGTCTCACCATATCAGCACTCTATCACGTAAAGGATCACCGCAGAGACGCAGAGGCCGCGGGGGTAGAATCTATTTCTGCGGAGCGTGGAGTACAATGACTTTGGCCCATAGCGGACAGTCGCATCAAGATTTTTACTAAAGCCTTTTCCAGAGCCAAACTCTGCGGCCTCCGCGTCTCTGCGGTGGACTGTCATTCGGTTTCCCTGGACTCCGGGATTCGCAGAATTTGCCCCACAAGAAGCCGGTTTTTATCATGGATCCGGGGATTGGCCGACAGGATCGATTTCTGACCGGCCGCCGGGTCTTCAGGAAACCATTGTATGGCAATTCCGCTGAGGGTGTCCCCCTTTTTTATCGTTATAGTGAATGCATCGGAAGGCCTTAGTGCTTTCCCCCCGGTTTGGGGATTTTGAGCATCCTCGATAGGATTTTCACTGCCTGCGGCAATCTCTCGCCCGGCATGTCCTGCCTGAGCTTGTGCGGACTCCCCGTCCGCATTTGGAATTTGATCTTTGGCCTGTGTTTCCTCTGGTGGTGCGGGATTCTCAGATTCTTCGACAGAAGGAGAGGCCGCGTCGATCTTCAGTACGCCTTCTTTGGGAAGGACCTCGGGAGAGTCCTGTGCAGGACTAATAGTTTGCGGCGGCGCCAAAGCCGGCATACTGCTCGAAGCGCTTTTTTCTTCGCCCCCCGGAGGCTTCGAGATCTCATCGTTTTTCACTTCAGGAACCGGAGGCAGAGGCATTTCAACAGGTTTGTTTACTGCTTTGGGAAAACCCGGACCGTAAATCCGGGCTTTGAGATTTTCACCGGGGGAAAATCGCGTGAGGAACCCGCCAAAAGCCAACCCCAGCACAAAGAGAAGAACCAGTGCACCGCCGGCAAGCGCCGGCTTGCCGAAAAATTTTCCGGGCTTACTTTTTTTCGGCGCCAAAATTACGTCGCTGTGCAGGGCGTCATGCGCCTTCTTGATGACCCTCCCGGTTACCTTATCACCCTTTTCGGTCATGCATACGAGGAGGGCCGTATCACACAATCGATTTATGCTGCGCGGGACCCCGCCGGTCATTTTATAGATCAATTTTTTGCAGGCCGAGTCAAAACATCTGTCGAAGCCGGACCCTGCCACCCCGAGCCGATGGTCTATGTATTCGATTGTTTCGGAAGGGCTCATCGGGGAAAGGAACCGGTTCACATTTATTCTCTGGCGGAGCTGGCGCATTTCTTTCCGGCGCAGATTGTGGCTCAGTTCATTCTGGCCGATCAAAAGTATCTGCAGGAGCTTGTTTTCGCTGGTTTCTATATTGGAGAGGAGCCGAATATACTCAAGGCTGCCGATCGAAAGGAGATGGGCCTCATCTATGATCAGCACGGCGTGCCGGCCGGCAAGACTCGCCTTTGTGAGTGCAGCTTTTACCTTATCGGTTAAATCGAGGATCCCCTTGTCTTCCGTGTTGATCTTGAGGACCCGCGCGATGTAGCGCAATATTTCGATGTATTCCACGTCGGGATAGGGAATCAGTATCGGCTGGACGGACCCCGGCAGATTACCGAGAAGATGATGTACGATCATCGTCTTTCCCGTCCCAACGTCCCCGCAAACGAGTGCGAAGCTCTTCTTTTCCTTGACGAAATAGAGCAGCGCCGCAATTACCTCTTCATGGCTTTCGCTCATGAAAAGGAACCGCTGGTCAAGGGTGTTCTCGAAGGGGGAGCAGGAGAAATTGAAGTAGGAGTTGTACATTTCAAGGGCCCTCACCAGGCGCCCCGCTGACAGCCCAATGCGCTTGAGAGACACATCGAGCGGGGTGCCTGCCGCGCTACGCGGGATACATCGCTAAGGGGTGCGCAATAGAAATGATATTCTTCATAGCAGTGTTGTATATAGTCTCCCATACGAGGAAGAAAAAAAACATCTCACCGCAGAGGCGCAGAGTAAAGAAAAAAACATCTCACCGCAGAGCCGCAGAGGACGCGGAGAAAACCAAACTGGAGTAATTTAGCAGAATTTTCAAGACTTAGCAAATACAGGGAACAGGGTTCACCGCGGCGTGAAGCGAGAAGCAGGGAGCACCGGGAGTTTTGAGTTTTCGCTTTTGAGTTACTATAAACATAGGAGCTGGTCGTTGCCGGGATCGAAGGTGGAGGTGACGGCTTCCCTCGTCCGGCGTTGGTCGAACTGTACGGCTTGGGTCGGTTGCGGCGCGATCTCGTTTACTCCAGGCTTAAGACTAGTCGTTTCCCCAGCGCTGCGGCCGCTCGTTCAAGGCGTTTGAGGCTTAGGGAACTCTTGGGATTTTCCAGTTGTTGGGCCGATGGCCACGAAGTATTGAGCGCCCTGGCAAGTTCGGCTAGAGTTTTACTGCCTTCTCTTGCCTTCCGAATCAGAAGAGCTGCCTGAATTTGGGCCGAAGGATAGACCCAAACGCCGCCCTCATGCTCTTGAGGCTCGGTAATCTCCACACCTTCTTCCATCTGTCCTTCAAGAGTGAGGTTCAAAACCTCCTCGGCGTTAAACAGAGCTTCGGTCTCGGTAGCCCCTTCGCTAAACGCCTCCTTAAGGTCGGGGAAGTACACAAAGAACCCCGAAGCCTCTCCTGGTTCAATCATGGCTTTGTAAGCGATTTTCATCTCAATTTTACTCCTGTATCTCTTTCAATATTTCGAAGCACCTTGGGATCAAGGTCTTTGGCACCGTGAATTGGTACGGTGGTTGCCGCACCGCCCTTGGTCATTCTGTGATGACTTCCCCTGATGCGTGCTACCTGCCAACCTGCCTTCTCCAAGATTTTTAACACCTGCCTCCCGTTCACGTCCGCCCTTGCCTTAGTATTTAGATGATATATCAAAATAAATATATTGTAAAGAGAACATCAATTCTTAGATCACGGGAGGGGACGTTAACGCACCGGCATACCACCCGGCGACTGGCGTTGGATATTGGACTTCAAATATTTTTTAATACGATAGCCCTTTAATCCTGTAGCCGAGAATTCAGTAATCGTAAACAGGAGCAGCGACATCCCGATGAGTTCTTTGAGGGGCAAGGCGAATGTGCAAATGCCGAGGAAAAGGAAAGCAAAATAGTACGCGAACCGCCTGGCGCGACCGTTGACATGGCGCTCGATTCGAGAAGGGACGGAGGAAGGCCGGGGACTACTCTCACCTACTCTTACCGTGAAGAAGGAGCGCAGCGCGGTGAAGAACGCGAAGGAAAGCTTTTGGGGGCAGGCTCGGGGAGGCGGGGCAAGGGGAAATGACACGAAATGACAGGAAAGACAAGGTGAATAGGTGAATGGGGAGCGGGGAGCGAGAAGCGAGAAGCGAGAAGCGAAGAGTGGGGAGTGAGGAGCGAGGGCCTTTGGTTTTGTTTTTTGTATTAGTGCAGCCGCGTCATTGGACAATCACTACTTCACGGATTGCCTCGCAGGGCATTCCTCGCGCTGCAGGTGCTCCATGCCGTGGCCGAGTACCATGACCGGACCGCTGCATGCAATGCATTGTCTAGCAAACGGCTAATCGATCAGGGCCCGCATCAGGCCGTCGAGTTGAAATTTCGTTGCGCTCAGTGAAATATGAGAAATCACCGCAACATTCCTGCATGCCCGTTTTCTTTTCTCTGTGCTCTTTCCTTGACCGGATTATGCCTCGCTTCTGCGGTGAATTGCTTTTCGCCCTCACTTGGTCGATAACGAACTCTATTGCGCGAAGGTCTTTTATACGGTCAATTCTTTAGCTGCTTCGGGCCCCTGCGATCTTTCCGTTGCCGGGTCGCCAACCTTCCCCCTTCCATTAAAAACTGTTAATTTCCCCACGATACTTCGCCTGAGATGCTCCACCCGCCTTAGAGTGTAATGGTTGATCGGATCAACTATGACGTCCTTTGCCAGGTATAAAGTGCCATAACTATTGTGCTCGTCCACCAGCGGCAGATTAATGGATAAAAATCTATTCTCCGGGTATGGTCCGGGCACATCGGCCGTTGCGCGTCCATGCCAACAATAAGAATTATTTTCCCCGGCAGCGCAGCATACTCCATCGAACCTGATCTCAGCTCTGTCAATTTTCAAGAGTTCCAGCGCATCAGTGATCCCGTCCCACAGTTGTTCGATATCTGCAGCCTCTCCTATCGCCATCTGGCGACCGAGAAAGGTCCTGCGGTCTTTGCTCAAGCCCATTACATCCGTTACATCCTGGACATACCCCATCATTTTATCAATAGCGAGGTACTCCAGGTAGCCAAGCTTTCGGATTCCCACTATCACGCATACGCCAAGCACCAGCAGAATCAGGGCGGCGTTCCGGTTATGCGCATTGACCAGCAGTATCGCAAAAAGCCCAAGGAGAATATTAGCCCCGTACAGCAGCAATACGGCTCCCCGTTGGGAGAACCCCAGCCTGAGGAGTTTGTGATGAATGTGACTTTTGTCAGCCTGAAAAAGTTGCTTACCCATGCAGAAACGCCGAACCGGAGCAAGAACTGTGTCAAGCAGAGGCAGGCCAAGAGCGATGATTGGGATCAGGATGGCCACAGTCGCCTGACTTTTTATCGAACCGACAATACTAAGTGAGGCCAGCATAAACCCCAGAAAATAGCTGCCGCCGTCTCCCATAAATATCGATGCGGGGTTGAAGTTATACCGCAAAAAGCCGAGGCAGGCCCCCACAAGGGCTGCAAGCCCAGTGGCCACCAGGTACCTTCCTCCCATAACGCTCAAGATCAAAAGAGTAAGAGACGCAAAGAAGCAAACGCCGGCCGCAAGGCCGTCAAGTCCATCGATTAAATTGAAGGCATTGGTGATCAGCAAAAACCAGAATATGGTAACCGGCAAGCTGAACCACCCCAAACGCAGGACCGCAGCCCCGGGGAGCTGCAACTGGGAAATGCAGGTCCCACCATGGTAAGCCAGGCAAGCAGCCAAAGCCTGTACCCCGAATTTGACCAGGGGGTGCAAAGGAAAAATATCGTCGGCGAACCCCACAAGTAACACAAGGGTCGCGCCGCAGGACAGCCATAATACGGCCGGTTCTGAAAGAATTTGGCCGATCAGAACATTGGAATAGAAAAGGGCGCCCAGGAATGGACCGAAAAAAGCAAGGTAGATCGCCACTCCCCCTATACGCGGGATGGGTTTGAGATGCACTTTCCGGCCGGACGGCGCGTCCACCATACTGTAACGTCTGCCTATTCTTGCCGCTAAGGGTGTTAATACAAGGGCCAGGCACAGGCTCGTGATAAGAACTGCGAAAATGGTTTTCATTCTTTTACTCCATGACTGCCAGCGCGGCTGGGAATAGGCAAGCGTTCACCACAGAGCTTCCGGCTAAAGCCGGTAAGCGGATTAACAAGATTATGCAGAGGGCGCAGGTGAATAGAGCCTGCCCCGGACCCGATCCGGGGTGAATGGGGCAATTGAGGGATTAATTCCTAAATCCCTAAATGCCTAAATTCTCAGATTGAGGAATTGAGGGATTGAATCCCTGAATTCGTTTTTGTCGTAAATTCCTAAATGCCTAAATTGGTTCTTGTCCCCAGGGCAAAATCACGGCAAGGATTGCCACCGCAGCAACAAACGCCGACGCGTTCCTTGTAGCGTCTGTTTGCCCAGTTACATCCACCTGCGACAAGGGTCTTGCGAATCGGGTCGCTGGTGAAAAAAGTCGAAGAAACCTTCCCGGAAGGATGACCATTCCAAATGCAACCATGAACACGATCCACGCAGTGAAATCGTGCCCCCCTCATTGGTAACCCGGCCACCAGACCGCGTTGTAAGTATACCTGTGATGCCGATCCGCACTCTATTGGTCAGCACGGCAATCGGGATGGTCGCTGCAACACAAATCACCTGCTCCCAGAAAACCTTTTCAGAAATTGCTGCATACGCGATCCCAAGGGCGATGAGGGGAAAGAGGAACCGCAGGCCGCTGCAGGCATCAAGTACCTGGAGTTGGGTGACCCCCAGGTCCAGGACATTGCCGCTCAAGAAGACGCTAGTCCTGCACATTCGTAGCATGAGCACGGTAAGTTTCGATGAGATCAGCTTGAGCCACACCCCCAGGCTCCGTTCCAGAGAGTCGGGGATCGGAACTATGAAGGTAAGGATCAGCAGAGGGAGAGCCATGCCTCTGGCAAACTGGAATCCGAAACAGAACAGGGTAAAGAGGATGATAAGGAAAGGGATGGCGGGGCGGGAGACATTGCCGCTCGAGCCAAGCAGACCGTACAGCGAAATTAGAACCATCAGCACCAGTGCCGGCAGTGCCCACCATGCCAGGGCCACCGGGGCCATGGCGAGCTGTTTGCGTCGCGCCCACACGAAATAGAGGGCAAGCACTGGCTCAGAAAGCCGCTGGAACAGTCGGGATTGGAACTCCAGGTGTGGACAATGCTCAACAGCGGCAGGCGGTACGCAACCCCGAAGAGAAGCATTTGAATCAGGCCCTGCAATCAGGGCGCTCTTATGAAACGGGCGATGCGCACACGCCTAGTGTCCACCCCACTTGTTGCGGGCGATCCAGGCCAGCGGTTTCCAAATCTGCTTGCGCATAAGGTGACCCACGCTGCCGATCATCCAGCAGTTCTCCGGACAGGTGCCGACTTTGGCGCGAGCCTCCTCGGCCTCTGGGCTCTTCCATATCTCCAGGAATGTTTTTTCTCTGATATTGCCGAACCGATGGTCCATGACATTGCACGGTCTGATGTCGCCATACGGATCGACAAAAAACGAATCAGTCGCCATGGTGCACTTCATCGCCCGCTCCCTACCGTACATATGATCGACAATCCCTTGGGTGAAGTAGGCCCTGAACCAGTTTTTCGGATGGGACGATTTCAGGTACGCCCTAGTGAGTTCTCTGACTCCCGCTTCCACGAATTGCTTATTCTCGATGGTATTGTCTTGCTTCTGGAAATAAAAAGCATTGTGCAAGATCGCCGTTGCCAGTTCCACTCCTTCACTCTCCGCCAGATTGAATAGTGGCACAAGATAATGGGCATTCTGGTCCGAAATGGTGACAGCGATCCCCAGATCCTTGATGCCGAGTCCCTTCAGTCCTAGCAGGGTTTCCAGGGCCTTCTGGTGAATTCCCTTTACCCCTCGAATACGGTCATGAGTCTCCCCTATGCCGTCGAAGCTGAGGCGGACGCCGATGTCGCGATGCTTGCCCATAACCTCCAAGATCTTCCTGGTCAACAGACCGTTGCTGCTGATGACGATGCGCTTGGCCTTTTCCTTGACCACGTCGAGAATTTCGCTCAGATCTTCCTTTATGAACGGCTCGCCACCGGTAATATTCAGGCGCACCATCTCCGGCAGGGTCGCCAGGTCGGCCGGACTTATTTCATCCTCACGCCTGCTTGGGACTTTCCATCTATGGCACATGGTGCATCGGGCATTACATCTGTAGGTCACCGCAAGAATACCGTCCATATCTGCCCTGTCCCCGGTCTATCTTCTTTTCAGCAGTTGCAGGTACATGTCTTCCAATTGATCCGCCGCTTTGTCCCAACTGTAATTCCGGCGTACATATTCCCTGGTCGCATCGCGTTTTCCGGCGGCCATAAACGGATTGGCCAGCAATTGGGCTAGCACGCGCCGAAGGTCTTCGGGGTCGCGATTGCGGAAGGTGTAACCATAACCGTTCAGCGCCTCCAGATTTTCCGGGATGTCGCTCGCCAGGCAGCAGTTCCCGTAGTTCATCGCTTCGAGCAGCGCCACCGGCAGTCCCTCGATCGTCGAAGGGAGACAGAAGAGGTGGGCATTGCTGAATAGCTCTTCTAAAGGTTTGCCAGTGATAAAACCAAGAAACTGTATTCGGGGGTCATCACCCGCCAGCTTCCTGAGGCTCGCTTTGTATGCCTCCGCATGGGCAGCATCCCCGGCAATGATTAATTGCATATCCGTATCGAGCTTCCTGAATGCCTCGATCAGAAAATGGGCACCCTTCTCCTCCACCAGCCGGGCAGCAAAGAGAATATAGCGTCCAGGCACGATCCCCCGTTGCAGCAGCCACTCGGGCCGGCGCTGTTCAACCGGGCTCACGCCGTTCGGAATGTAAACAACCTCGCGCCCCGTTTTACACTCGAAGTATTTCTTTTGCACCCGGGAAACAGAGGTGGCCCTGTTGGGGAAATAGACGGCCGTATAATCAGCAAGCCTTAAAAAAGTCTTTGCAGGAAGGCCCCACTTGTCCCGCTTCCACTCCAGCCCGTGAGTCTGAACCACCGTCGGGATGCCGACCAGACGCGGGAAGATGGAAAAGACCGAAGGCCCTACCGCGTGGACATGGACCAGATCCACGTTTCTCCTGCGCATGACGTCCAGGGTAGCGTAAAGGCAGATCGATAATTTGTGCAGGGACTTGCTGTTGACCGAAGGAACGGTCTTTATTTTCATCCCCTTGTAAGTCCCGGCCGTGGTACCATAATCGCGGCTGGAATAGACAGTGACACTGTGCCCTTTGGCAACTAGGCGGGTTCCGATCTCTTCGGTTACTTTTTCCACTCCGCCGCCGATCGGGATGCCTTTGACGGCGATGAAAGCTATGCGCATGGCTTGCCCAACACATTGGAATATATTTCCAAGAGACCGGTATAGTGACGCCCCAGGCTGAACTCCCTTTCCACCTTCTCCCGTGCGGCAACGCCCATAGCCTTGAGAGCATCATCTCGCATACCCGTCAGACATTGGATCTTTAAAGTCAATTCGGCGACATTGCCCGGCTCAAAGAGAAAACCGTTGCCTCCGTCATCAATTATCTCGGGTATGCCGCTGATGTGGGCGCCAATCACCGGCTTACCGTAGGCAGATGATTCGAGCAGTGAAATCGGTGCATTTTCATACCATTTCGAAGGCATCGCTACTGCTTTCGCCCAGGCCAATGAGTCCTGCAATGCGGCACCGCTCAGGTATCCGGTAGACCGCACGTTGAGATGCCTTTCATCTGCAAGTTTTTCCAGATTGGCCCGTTCTGGCCCATCGCCAATAACAACCAGAGGGATATTGCCCATTAGCTCGGCTAATGTGGACAGAACTGTTTTCACCCCTTTTTCATGGGACAACCGCCCAAGATAGAGAAGATAGCTCCCAGGCTGAGTCGAGGATCGTATCGTTTGCGTATCGGTAAAATTAGGCAGATAGACTATCTTTTCCGCAGCCCAACCGAATTCGATGCATTTGTCTCGTAAGAAACGACTGGGGGCAACAAAGCACCTGACTGAATCATACTTCTTCAGGGCATGGTTCATCCAGGATTCCAGGGCATACACCGCGGAGGTGGCATAGCTGCCCTTATGACATTTGTTAATCACTGCCCGGTGATACCTTCCTCCCTTGCACTGTTCGCAAATCAAACCCTTGCTCAGCATCAGGTAGCTCGGGCAGATGGGTTTGAGGTCATGCAGGGTCATTATGGTCGGAATCCCTTGAGGATGCAGTTCATCGAGCACGGATGTGCTCAGGCGGCCGTAGATGTTATGTGCATGGGCCATGTCTGGTTTGAATTCTGAAATTACTCTCCGTAGACATGAACGTGCTGTTTTGGAATATATCAGCTCTTTACCGTGCCAAGCGCCCGCGCCGAGAGTTTCGGTCGTTCAGTATGGATTTCAGGCAGGAAATAGCCGGAAAACAGCGATGGTATATTTTGCTCGTGGGCCCCAGAAAAAATTGCTACTTCATTGCCGGCTGATTCAAGCATGCGCATTTCTTCAAAAAGAACGCGTTCGGAGCCGCCCCTCAGATAACTGAAGTTGTTCAATAGCAAGATTCGCACTTACTAAACAATCCTCGCTTTCCCGAGCTAATCGGATGCTCAAACGTGCTTACTTGCCTTGCTATACGATTTTCACGTTACATCCTATGGTTTTGCTACTTTGGCGGGACCACACCCGCGAAGTCATTTTATCGTAAGAATATCCTGGTGTGAACAGACATCGTTCCGCAAGGCTTCGTCAGCCATTTTAACGGCTTTTGGTTTGTCTGTTCCCTCCCTTAGCATAATTATTGCTTATGAAAAGACCTCCGAGATCCGATGGTGGTGAGGTAGATGCATTATTCTATTGCAAGATAATGCGTTGTGGTTTAGTGATTTTTTAGTAGGTGAACAGGTGAACAGGTGAATCGGTGAAAACCACTCACCTGCTCGCCCCTTCCGGCTAAAGCCGGCAAGAGGATCTTCGGCATAAAGGCGGTAAAATGCATGACCAGATTAAGAACAGATTATTCACCCACTAACCAACTCACCCACTCAGCTACGCTTTTCAGGAAGGGAACCCAATGAGGAAAGTGTTGGCGATACTGATCATCCTGGCTTGGCCTCTTTCGGCGTGGGCGGGGGTGACCTACTATATTTCGAATGCCAATCCCGTGGGCAGCGATTCAAACAATGGAACCAGCACATCTACGCCGTGGCTCACCATCGCGCAGGTCAATAGTTCGACCTTCTCTCCAGGTGATTCTATTCTCTTTAATTCTGGCTGCACCTGGAGCGGGCAGTTGACCGTGGCCTCATCTGGAATAAGTGGTGCTCCAATTACTATCGGCTCCTACGGAAGCGGAGCGAAGCCAATCATTAATCCGTCTACCGTGGTCAGCTCTTGGACGCTTGTAAGTGGGAGTGTTTATGACAGCAACATATCCGCCCTTAACCTTGTCAATTTTGTATATATGGTTTGCGAGGATAATATCCCGCTTCAAATTGCTACATCGGACGCCTTATCAGACGGCCAATGGTACTATTCTTATCCAACGCTTTATTATAAACCATCGAGCGGAACCCCATCGTCGCATGTGGTAACTTTTATCCAGGACAATACCTCGACATCTGCCACAACATATAATTGTGGAATAAATCTAAGCAATCAGTCTTATATAAACATCACGGGTATTGAACTTATAGACACATTTGTTGGAGTGATTACTGTTGAAACTACAGCACAAAGCAACAATATATCTGTTACATATTGCAGCTTCTTGTATAATGCATATTCTGGCATTCAATTCTTTACACTAACCGGGGCAAGCAACGGTAATTTATCCAATAACTACTTTGAATATTGTGCTCAAGGGCCAACCCTGGAAACACAAGCCGTATCTAACGCCTCTACCTTTAACAACTTCACAATGAACTATAACACTGTGGTCGGCGTTGGAGCTATCAACGGTACGACTGCATGGAATACCGTTACTGGCAAAAGCAATGATGAAGAAGGAATAGGCGCTCAAGACCTTACGAATAGCTTTATAGAGTACAATACGATCACGGGCGGCATTTCCAATCAGGGAGCCATAGTACTCTACAATAACAACAGCGGTATTTCATCAGGCAATCTAACGGCCTTCAATCTTATAAATGGAGTGAACGGGGGCGGCAACGGATTGCTCATGTGGACGGGAGGTACGAATTCAGGGTATAACGGCAACCAAACAGTATATAATATAATAATCAACAGCACAGGCTATCCATTCTCGATTGGTCAGGGAACGGCGGCTACGGTCCAAAACCTTTTCGCCAATAATGTGATTGCCGGAAATAATGGCGATCCCATTTTAATTCTGTCGGGTACGTCTATATATCTGACTTTCAAAAACAATATTCTGTTTAACAATTCCGGCTCTCAAACGTATTTTACCGGAGTTTACAATACAGACGTACCGGACGCGACTTTCATTTGTGATTACAATTTGTATCCAGCAGCACCCACCTTTGGATCATCCAACACCAGCAAAACATGGGCGCAATGGCAAGCCCTCGGTTACGATACTCATGCAGTTGTAGGCAACCCCCTCTTCACAAACGGCTCAGGCGCGTTCGATCTGGCTACCGATTTCACCCTCCAGCCCGGCTCTCCGGCGATCCACGCAGGAACAGTTGTAGGCTTGACTCAGGATTTTGCTGGAAACCTGATTTCGGGTGTTCCGGATATAGGCGCTTTTGAATTCATTCAGAAGCTTTCCCCACCAACGAACCTAAGGGTAATCCAATAATAAAGCACTTATTTTTCTGCAGGCAGCGACAAGACAAAGTAACTGACTTAGCGATCTGTTTTGTTCTTGCTGAGTTAATCTCCATTTGTGAGGGATTGGAATCCCTTCTCCAGGGCCTTCTTTAATTTCTTCGCCGACGCTGTCCAGGTCCACGATTCTGAAGCAATGGCTGCTTGGCGCCCCATCTCGTTCAACAGCTCTCGTGACTGCCAAACCAGGCGCAAACTATCAAGCAGCCCCGTCTCCCCGGCGTCTTCGGCCCAAAAGGCATAATCCCCACCTCCCACCACATCAGTGTGGCAGACGATACGAGTTGCCAGAATCGGCAGTCCCGCAGCCATGTATTCGAAGAGCTTGATCGGACTGCTGACCCGGAACTTTTCCTCATCGGGAAAGGGGAGGACTCCGACATTGGCTTGCGCCAACACCTCGGCAACGGCATCGTAGGGTACAGTCGGAACAATGCGGATGGCCCCGTTGGTTTGAGCCGCGAAGACTTCCAATTCTGCTCGTTCTGTACCGTCGCCTACAAGGGACAGATTGAAAGACATTCCATCGGCATTCCCGCGTACTACGGCCTGACACAGGGGCATGAGATTTCGCTCAAAATGCATGGAGCCGTGATAAATCAGGTGAATCGGGCCCTCGGGCGAAGGCCAGCGCCGGGCAGTCCGCGCCGAAGCAAACTGTTCCAGGTTGACTCCGGACGGCCACACACCCCATAGGCGTTCCGAGGGAATCCGGAGCGACTCGGCCATGCGTTTCGTGATGACCAGATAACCGTCCACCCAACGGCTGGCCGCCCGGCTCATAATGCCCACGAAAACCCCGCGCAATCGATCCTTGAACGTTTGCTTGCCTGGCATGTGCATCGAACGAATATCCATGACCATCAGCGGCCGCCGCTGGGCCGTCAGGCCACGGAGGATGCGAAGAGGCAAAAGCCAGGGAGCGGACATCTGATCAAAAAGGATCACATCCACCGTTGTCCATTGCCGCATGATGAGGCTTAAGACTCGTCCGTGAAATGCCAATTGTCCCACAAGATAGATGTCAGGCCGGGGAATACAAAGCACTTCGACACCGCGAATCTGGTGGCAGCCGTCCGGGCCTGCGGCCACCAGCGTCACACGCCATCCGAAGCTGCGCAGTTCCTTAACCGTTTCCAGCCACGTCGCCGCATCCAGGTCCGCCGCCAAAGAGCCGCTATAGACCCATATAATATGAAGTTGCTCCGATGACCTATGATTTCGGACCACTGGATGCCTTTTTACTGGACAGCGACATTTTAGACATGCCCTTACCTCGCAACCCGGCGACAAGACCTGGCAGGAGAAAGGTGAGAACGCCGCGGCTGTAATCGTAGTTCAAAGCACTGCTGATGATGCTTTTCACCCCTCTGAACAGAGAGATGGCGGTGCGCGGGAGCATGGACCAGTCCCCGCGGCGCAAATGCTTCCGTGAAGTGAGGAAAGCGGAGGAGAATGTAGGCAACTTTCATAGGTTGTGTCCACTCGTTCCTGTTGATTGAGTGTCATCGTCCGGAAGATGTGCATTTACGCAGGACATGAGCTGCTCGAATTGCATGCTTTCAATGTTTCCTTTCCAATCAAAGACATGACAGCTGGCACAGTGCTCACAGCTCTTGTAAAATACATGGCCGACAACTGCCCAAGTGGCGCTAATATTAAATTAATCCAGGATGTCTAACAGGCGCTCGATGGATTCTCGCTCCATGGATCCTTCAGCCGAGAAAAGGGCGCGCCGAAGGTGATCTTGGTCAAAATAACCCTATGCAAATTAAGTACCCAGGGAGAAAATAAAGTAACCCGTCTCGTTCTTCATCTTATCGTTGTCCGCACCAGCTCATTTTCACCGGCTAGGGTGCCGCAGGGTCAAAATTCTCAGGGACATACCTCCGCAACAAGCGGATCATTCTCTTCCCGTAAAGCCATACAGGCGAGAGCTGCTTTGACCAAACCGGCCGACTCCCGTTGATGTAGCCGGCATGGGAGACAACATCGGCCTGCTTCAGAATTGCCAGAATCTCTTGAACTGCTGAGTCTTTAGCAATTTGCTCCTCAAGAAAGTTCCTCCTGGCCTGGAACTCCGGAGGAAAGCCCGGCCTGTCTTTAATCGCGGAATCCCTGCTCTGCACTTGGCGGCGCACCCCTAAACTGCCGAACAAATAGTGGTGCTCCTTTTCCCAAAATCTCTCCTTGCCTTCAGGGCATGGCATACCAATCGCGGCGCAGATCGCTCTCAGCACTTGCTGAGGATTGTTGGCGAGAGCGTTATAATTGACTGCTGTAAACTGCAGATCGGTTTCAAAAAACCGGCTGTAGCATTTTATGAATTCCTTCCGCCAGAGTGTAAGCCCTTGGCCCCTCTTCCAGTGTGAATAAACCAGATCTATCGGGTCTTTCCAGAGTAACAGGTTCACAGTCTGAATCTGGCCGGCGGCGGCCCATTTTTGGGCATCTATCAGCCAGCACAGGTCTTTCGAGGAATCGATGACAAAGGACACACCTAATTCCCGGATCACTGTGGCATGAAACCGGCTCTCCGGGACGTGCGCTATCCTTTCCCAAACCGAACAAGGATTTTGCCCGCAGGGGCAATCAATCGTGAAATGATGCCTACGATATGGCCTGAACCAGGCAGAAACCTCGCCACAGGAGAAGGCATTCGGCACATTTCCTAACATCAAGTCCAGCATCGTGCTTCCGGATCGAGCCGTACCATAGATGTGGATTAACGTCGCCACAAGGTTGCCTCCTTTTCCAAAGGATCGCAATCACGCCCATTGTCCATACCCATGTTACTTTCCAAAGCTGTTCTCAACTTTTTGGCCGATTCCTGCCACGTCCATGCCCGTGCTGCAAGAGCGGCCTCCGCGCCCATACTGCTTAGCCCGTCCCGGTCATGTGATATCAAGCGGAGCGTGGCCAGCAGCCCTCTCATGTTCGCTTGCTCAGCCCCAAATGCATATTTTCCGGGACCAACCACATCTGTGAGGCAGACGATACGCGTAGCCAGAATCGGCAGTCCCGCAGTTCCTTAACCGTTTCCAGCCACGTCGCCGCATCCAGGTCCGCCGCCAAAGAGCCGCTATAGACCCATATAATATGAAGTTGCTCCGATGACCTATGATTTCGGACCACTGGATGCCTTTCTACTGGGCACTGAAACTTTACTATCATATGTCACGCGGTGAAATTTATTCAACGGTCGAAAACTCATTCGCGTAAATAAATAAAATATATTTCGCCCACGGGTTGGCATGACTATAAAGCTGGTTTTTTCAGCTTCTCTTGAAACACAAATACATTTCACTACCGTTGCGTTCGCATTTCCTAGTATCCCATTCTTCTACGGCTTGTCTTCTCCAGTATATATCAATTGGACGCGATAATCCATAAAATGGTAATCCCATCATCAATAGTATGTAGTGCTTAAGGTGTTTGTTCCTTTTGTTAAATAGCTGTGTAACAATCCTGGCTGGCTGTCGAAGTGCAGCTATAACGAGCAGGTAAATCCTTTCGTGATGTAACCTTCGTCTTGCATCTTTATTAATAGCCTGATGAGCATCCGAAAACATGAGTACGAATTTTGGATTATTATTTGTAATCCAACTAATTGCACCAAGGTAGTGATTGGAATAAAACTCTTTGTGCAATTTAAATCCTTTAGTGTAGCATAGTCTCGAAAACATGTCTGTGGTTAATCGGCGAACATGGCCTGGCTCTTCAAAAAAGAATCTATTGTCAAGTTTTATATCAATCCCATCTCTTCGTAAGAGGCAAATATTATGCTCATAGCTGCCTTCATTTCCGCAAGGTAGACAGTGCAGCATAGCAGATTCTGGCTTTAGGTATCCATCCATCTGATTAAATACTTCACTTAAATTGAAGACATGCTCAAAAACATGGTGGGTAAACACAAAATCAAACGTAATGTGTGCAAAAGCTGGGCTGTCTACTTCAAAGAATGTACAGTTGGGATAGCGTATTTGTGCATTACCAATAGCGTGTCTGCTTATGTCGGTACCATATACTTTCCACGCAGGAAGCGCCTGTCTAATAAGTTCTGTAAAAACGCCATTTCCACATCCAAAATCCAATGCTTCACCTTTAGCGGGAAGGTTAAGCTCGCGGATGACTTCAAGGATTTGTCGTTTGTGTTCAATAGGCCATTCCTCCATGTAGCCGTGCGCGTATCTATCTTCATAAAACTCTATCGACCTTTTGTGATCATATAAACGTGAAGTTATTTGCGTTTTCATTGCTTGTCCTTTAAAACTAATAAGTCAATATAAATATCTGTATATCACTACACATTGAATAATGTACAGAAAGTTGAGGAGTTTTTGTAGCGTTTCGGTATAATTGCACGATGAGGGGATGTTCTCCGTTTTTCATAACGGGACAGTACACCGTTTTGTGCAATTATATAGCGGAATAATGCATCAACTTGATTATCTGCATACGCCGAACCACGTGTCGGAATAGAATTTTTGCTCGAAAAGTCTCTGATGCACTCCAGAATCCCCAACAGCATACAATTTTCCCAATAGAATATGCAAGTTAAACGTGCGCAGGACTGGTTTTTGCGATTTTCCGACACACCTCCTCCCGCAGTTGGTTAAGCTGCCCACGTCACGCCAGGTTGCAGGCTCAGGAGAATAGAATGCCGTAATACCGGCCTAATGGAAAAGCTGACGCAACATGGACACGCCACCTCCTGGCGTGGTAGACCACTCTGGCTCCAACCTTCACAAGCCGCCTGATGATTGAGTCTATGGACGGCTTGACCTTCTCACCCCAGAACGCCGTATCCCGGATCATGTGGAGCAGGTTATACGCAAGACATCCGACGAGAAGCCTTGCTTGATTCGCTGCGAAGCGATGGCAGCTCGTTTTGTCCCAGCGGAGGGTGTTCTTCCCTTCTTTTATCCGGTTTTCAATCTCAGCACGACCATTGTAAATCGTAACCACCGTGTGCGCTTCAAGACTTGAGTTGGTCACGATAAATCCGACACGGGGGAAGAGTTCACCCACGTGCCATTCTATTTTACAGACAACCCTGCGAGGCCTATTCCATTTCGCCGCCTGGTAATGAAACTCGATCACCCTGACCTGTATCCCGCCCCTTGGGGGGCGACCGACAGGACGCTTCAGGTGAGGCACGATGAGCCTCTTAAGGGCGGTGTTGCTGGAAAGCCGGATGAAATAAATGATACGCTTCTTTTCGCAAAACTCGTACAGGTCTGGGCCTGCAAAGGCCGCATCCCCCCGGAGCCAAAGCTGCCTGAACGAAGATCGGTAGCGCTCAACCAGGGGAGAGATCAGGTCCAAGACGCCTTCGGCTGAATGTGCGTTACCAGGTCTTAACCTTGCGCCCAAAAGATCCCCTTTGCTGGTGAAGCAAAACAGAGGATGGTAGCAGACCTGGTCGAAGTAGCCGTTAAATGCGCACCCTCCTGTTTTCCGTGAACGGGGTCTTCAGTGGAATCCACATCGAGGATGAGTCGCCGTTTGTTTCTCCGTCGAAGGAGGGTATCGGCGGAGCGGCTTATCATGTCTTCCAAGGCTTTTAGCCCCTTACCAGTTGCCAGGATATTATTCTCAAAGCGAGAGAGCGCGGATTGGCAGGCGCCACTTTCATGTTCTTTTCCCAAGGCCAGCCGAAGCGCCGGGTCCACTCTCAGGTGATTGGCGTCATTGCAATCCTCATAGCCTGCCGCAACCTGATAGACCCTCTGGCGCAGCAGTTGGAGTAACGAATGATCCGTATGCCGAGGCGATCTTGGATCATCAATCAGAGACTCTACACCGCCAAGGATGTTGAAACGCTGATCCATTTCTCCCATCAGGAGAAAACCTGCATCGGACGTGATCTTTGCGCCCTGAAAATCAATGCTGATGGAGCGGTCAAATTCGGGCCTGATGGCCCCTCTTTGTCTGTCACCAAGCGAGTGCATTCAGCTTTCCCTCCCTCTTACGAATTTGCGACATAATATCAGATAGTTGGGACCAACGCAGCATTATTCTTAGGTATTCTCACGCATAATCCAGGATAAAAGGCGACGGTTTCGGATGCAGGATCGCCTGATGCCCGTAACTTAACTAAGCTGTAATTTACGACTAAATTGGTAATTCTACCTCTCAACAGTAGCTGTTTAGCGATATGCCACTACTTTCGCGCGATCAGATTCCGACTAATCTCTGGAGAATATTTCGAAGCCTCGTGTACGAGAGGTCCCCCAATATTTTTTTTCCTGCATGCTTTATGATGGCCCTTGATCGTGCCGAACGCGTGCTCAGCGGGTCAATGTAAATAATCCTCCGCAAGTCCTCCAAGCCCATGCCACGTTTCAAAGCTGTGCGTGGAATCAGGAAAGGATTTGTCGAAGGTTTGAAGAATCCAGGCAACGACGTGTAGATGGTCTTGTAGCCCAGAACTTCTGCCATGGATTCAATGGCCTTGGGTCTCCGTCCTCCGGGAAGCGAGTAGGCGGTGATGCTGTTTCCGATAATGCGACTCAAAAATTCGTGAGGAATTTGTAGTTCGTGAAATGCTTCCAAGGAACCCAGTTCGTTCAGAAAAGGATGTGTATGGCTGTGCCCGCCAATAGACATTTTCCTTCTTGAGAGCTCATTGATTTGATCCTCTGACATATAGCCTTGCTTTCCGACCCAGTCGGTAGTTATAAAGAACAGTCCCTTGAAACCAAATTCCTCCAGGATGGGCAACGCCAGCGTGAAATTGGAAACATGCCCGTCATCGAAGGTCAATATTACCGCTTTCTCCGGCCACCGCTCTGTCGCAATCAGATCTTCTATAAAAACAGTGCTGAACCCTTCATCGGATAGAAGCTTCATCTGTTGTCTAAAGACAGCGACCGACAATACATACAGCAACTCGCCCGGTTCGCTCAGACCACAGGGCTGGTTGGGTGACTCCAGTGCATGATACATGAGAACAGGAATTCCCGTTTTGGCCGTTCTTCCCATCAGTACAGTCTCTCTCACCTATCAGGGTTTTTAGTCCGCCCACTCCATACAATATGAAGTTGCCCCGATTATCTATGATCTTGAACTACTGGAAGCGTTTCTACTGGGCAGCGACATTTTAGACAGTCCCCTACCTCGTAGCCCTACAACTAAACCGGGCAGGAGGAAGGTGAGCCTGGAGCGCCCGACAGCGCGTTTGCTATAATCCTTGTTCAAAACACCGCTGATGATGCTTGTTACTGCTCTGTACAAAGATATGGCGATGCGCAAAAGCATCGACCAGTCACCCCGGCGCAAATGCTTTCCATAAAAGGCCCCCAAGCCCCATGCATAAGCCCGATAAATTGTGACCGTTTGCGCCTCGTTTCGGCAGTGGCAATGATAGACGACAATTTCAGGTGCATAGATAATTGGAACCCCAATACGCAAAGCCCGATACCCCCAATCAATGTCTTCGGCTGTGGGGAGATTTTCATCGAAGGGGCCGATACGCAGAGCCGTACGGAGGGCAAAGCCCATGTTGCCGCTGGGCATAGGGTTGATAATTCTGACTGATGAACGGCGATGAACGCAGGGAACCGTGGAGGTGACCACGCTTAGGGGCATCCCGTCGCCGGCAGGTTCCACGCGGCCGGTGATGATGGCCATGGGGTGTTGGTGCAGCAGCCTTTCTATATTTTCCAGCCAATCTTTTTCGACTATGCAGTCGTCATCAACGGAGGCTACGAAAGGCGTCTGAACCTGCTCGATGCCGCGATTTCGGGCCGAAGCGGGGCTTCTTTCCGTCGAAGGCAAGTGGAACGTCTCCAGCCCGATTTCCTCCAAGCCGTGCAGCCAATCAGCCACTGCAGGATTGTCACCCTGATCGATTGCAATTATGCGTGCAGGCAGGACCGTGCCGACTGCGATTGACTGCAGGCACCTCTGCAGAATGGGTCGTCCCACAGTAGGGATAATGACGGTTAGATCGTCGAGTACCCGGCGCGGGGTCGCGCCGGTTTCAGAGACGCGCCTCCGTATATTCTCAGTTTGCTCCATGCATGCTTTCCTTGCAGAATTTACTTTACGACTTTGTGGCTCCCCACGATTTCCTTTCGTAGTAACCTATTCCTGGCGGTTTTGGCCTCAGCTAAGACTACCCGCCAATCCTCGCGGGTAATGACAGACATCAAAAGGCAGGTCAAGATGAACAGGAAGACGAAGAGGACCTTTATGGGGAACAGGGAAGTCCCGAGGAGCAGGAAAAGCAGACCGTAACCGCCAGAGATGACGACTGGTTTTAAAAAAGCCGCCATCTCAGCGCGGACGTTTTTCTTCCACAAGAAATAAACATCCAGGGGGGCAGCGGTCAAATTACTCACCACCGACACGACGGATGCACCGGTGAAGCTGAAGATAGGTGTAATTACTAGATTGAGCAGCAAACTGATGATCGCGCGAACAAGATTGACAATCAAAGGTTTGTTGGGTTCGCCAATGGCTACGAGCGTATATCCCAAGGTGCAATCCAAGACCAGGAGATTCAACCCAAACATCAGGGCGACAAAAGGATAGTAGCTGGGGAGATACGCTTGTGAAAACAGTAAGGAGATGATCTCTTTGCCAAAAAGCACCGCGACCAGAGCCCCGAAGCTGGTCAGGATTGCAAACATTCGGTTGGAATTGTTTAGGAGTTTCAAGACTCTTTCCCGCTCTCCGTCGGCGTGGAATTTGGCAATAAAAGGGTAATACACAGACCGGAAGGCGTCATATAAGCACATGAAACTATCCGGCAGCTTCCGGGCAACTTCGTAAAGCGCAACACCCGCCGTCCCGACAAAGGAACCGATGACCAGAGTGTCGATACGGGCAAAGACAAATGCCAGCATGTATTGCATCTGCAGAGGAAAGCCGAAGATCAACATCTCTTTTAAAATTAGAAGGTTAACTCCACGCTTGTCTTTGATGTGGGCTGCTATGTAACCCGAGATGATGACCAGGGTGTTTGAAACGAATACGGCGTATATCAGTCCGAGGGTGCTCAGATTTAGGGGGAAGACAAAGACAATGGTTGCGATAAGGTAGGAAATCGCTGAGATAGCGTTGATGATGCCGATCATCCTGAAAAGAAAAAGCCCCTGCAATATGGAGTTCAAGGTCCGTGCGAGACTCTCCAAACCGAACAGGACGGGTATATATATATAAAAACTAAGCAAGAACGGAGAAGACCCGAAGTGGGCCACCAGCCCAGGCTTGACCATGAACATCACAGGGGCCAACACAAGAATGGTTAAAACCCGAAAATAGATGACCGTATTGATGAGGCGAAATTTGTACTGAACGTCCTCGCTGCTTGCCAAATATTTGGGTATAACCAGCGTTAGACCAAAATTGCTGACTTCGGCAAGAAAAAGATAGATGACCCGGATAAGGACAAATGCTCCATACGCCTCGGCGGAAATATGGCGTATAACGAGCATCAGGCTCAACATGCCAAGGCCCAAAGTCATAAAGCGGGCAAAACCCGTAGAGAGTATGCCGCGCATGAAACGCGAAAGAATAGAATCGGGCATTTGACTTTTCTACCTAACCAGTGGCGGTCCAGGGGGAAAAAGGCGCAGAACCATTTCGTTGATTCCCGCGATAATGCCAATCACTGTCGCCCACCCAAGCATCACCACGTATGGCTCGACAATGGAGACGATCAACACTGCCGGAGATGTGAGTGCAAACGCCAAGACAATGCCCCTCATGTAAGGGTCTGGTATGCGTCGCCAGTATTTCAGCCCTCGCACAAAAAAACCGAGCATAAACCACAGCAGCCCCACGTAGGCGAAAATACCTGATTTGAGCATAACCCACACGTGGCCGTTATGGATAAAGGTGCGGCCATCGAACTTTTCCCAATCCTTTCCGGGAGTCCAGGGGCGGTAACTGGCGCCCAAGCCCAAGCCCACGAAAGGATTAGACAGAATATGGGGAAGCGCGTATCTGTACTCGAAGTCTCTCCAACGCAGGCTGCTGTCCGGGTCTTCAAATGTTCTGCTGTCGAAGAGAGTGATTAGTCGCTCGAAAGCTGCATTGGCCAGGTTCGCTCCTGGGGATCCCGGCCGGCCTTGAACGGCAATTAAGATTATTGCGACCAGCAGCGCAGCCACGAGGCCGGACACGATCAACCTTTTTTTCTCTTGCCCCCTGGCCAGGAGGCCGATGGTCAACATTGTTACGCCTGTGACTGCCCAACTGGCGCGGAAGAAAGTCACTACGAGCGCCAGGGCCAGCAGGCCAGATTGAAGGAACTTTAGCGCGCCGGCCCTTTCAAACACCATGGTAGCGAATGCAGCAGCCAATGCCACCATGATCATGGACTGTCCCGGCGGGATTACCCTGACGACATCTGATATTGTTTCGCCGCCTTCTATCTCTGCATCCCCGATCCAACCGGCGGGGATGATCCGGGATTCGCCAAGAAAATGCTGGATTATCATCGCAAGGGCGACAATCGTTGCGAGAAGAAGAAACCCTCTAATTAACAGGTTAAGCTGTCGCTTCTCGCGTACCAGGTTGGTCACAGCAAAAAACATCAAGTAACCTGTCACCACTCGGGTCTCACCCAAGCTCTGCTTCCACGGCAGGGACGAGTAGATAATGGCGACAAGGGTCGATATCAGCGACGCACCCCAGAAGATAAGGAGTGGCCAGTCGAGCGGGGTACGTACGATTTTGAAATCCGGTTCCTTTATAAAGCGCACCGCGATGATGCCCAGCGAGAGCAGCAACACCACGTCTGTGAGGTACAGCGTGCCAAAGCCAATGGGGATGTGCAGCGCTTGAGTGTATTCTATGACGGTGGACGTGAGAACCAGGTAAGCCAACGGGAGAAGCTCAGGTCGCTTGCACAAGCCCAATACCAGCCCAGCGCCCACCAGTGCGGCAAGCGTCCACAACGGCGGAAACGATACACAAGCGATACCCAATAGAACAGCAAGACCGCAATAGATCCCCAGGCTAAATGGGAAATTGTGTGAACGTAAATTTCGTCCGAACAATGAATCAAGCATGCATCATAACCCAGCCCATCAGCAGATAAAAACCTGGCGTTAGCCTCAAGCCCGATGACGTAGCGATATCTTTTGATTCAATCGTATACAATTTATGTCCAGAAATTTGGGAATTCGATTATGCTCATGGCTTCTGAGGGGCATTCCTAGGTGTTGCACATGCCGCACTTGGCGTTACACCTATATGTGGTAATTAGCGGGCATCCCATGATGGCTAATCCAGGTTAAAGCCTGACCGCCGTTCAGTAACTTGTGTATAAATCTCGAGCAGTTTGTAATAATGCTTTTCAGAGCTGTGGTGCTCGGCTGCGTATTGGCGGGCGGCCTTACCCATACGTCTGGCTTTTTGGGGGCACTCTGTAAGTACTCTCATACACCGGCTAAGTGCGTCGACATCTCCGGGCGGGGCGAGCAACCCT
>Ga0208188_1000419_pt1 | contig 29090 bp, 24 predicted proteins | sample June2015DPH_8_50_FD_184698 | JGI IMG/M metagenome (GOLD analysis project Ga0208188, IMG submission 184698) | Peatland microbial communities from SPRUCE experiment site at the Marcell Experimental Forest, Minnesota, USA - June2015DPH_8_40... | ecosystem: Environmental > Terrestrial > Soil >...
ACCGCTCAATTCCAGCTTGCCAATTTTTTGCGCGATGAACCGCCGTTTCAATTCGACTGGCTCTTCGAGCACACGCTCTTCTGTGCCATTCATCCCGGCGAACGCGACGATTATGTCCGCGCCGTGCGACGCTGGCTCAAGCCGGACGGACAATACCTGGCGGTCAATTACATGATGGTCGAGAAAAGTGAAGGTCCGCCGTTCTGCACCACCCGGGAGGAGCAGTGGCAGCGTTTCTCACCGCACTTCGAGTTGATGAAAGACTGGATTCCCCGTTCCTATCCCAACCGTACCGGACGCGAACGGATGTTCTGGTGGCGGCACCGGGCACAAAAGTCCGTTGAAAAACAGTAGTATGGCGACTAGTTTGATTTAGTTATGCTTGAAGATCGTGATTACATGCGCCAGCCGGAGTACGGCCGACGCCTGTCGTTGACCGTGGCGCTCATCATTGTCAACGCGATGGTCTTTCTCTTCGAACTGCTGGTTTCGGGTTATTCGCACAGTTTGTTCATCGAGGATCATTATTTTGCGTTGAGCGTGGAGGGGTTGAAAAACGGCTTCGTGTGGCAGTTGCTCACCTTTCAGTTCATGCATGCCGGCCTGTGGCATTTGGTGTTCAATTGCTGGGCGATTTACGTTCTCGGCCGCGCCATTGAAGAAACGCTTGGGTGGAAAAAATTTCTGATTCTGTATCTGAGCAGCGGGGTTGTCGGTGGAATTTGTCAGGTGCTGGTGGCGTTGCCTTGGCCTGATCTTTTCGGCGGGCCGGTCGTCGGCGCGTCGGCGGGGGCGTTCGGCTTGGTCGCGGCGTTTGCGGTTTTGTTCCCGGAGCGCGAATTGATGCTGCTGCTGTTTTTCATTTTGCCAATCCGGTTAAGCGCAAAAATGCTGCTGATGTTATCGGCGGTGCTCGCGCTGGCTGGCATCATTTTCCCCATTTCCCATATCGCCAACGCCGCGCATCTGGGCGGGATGTTGACGGGCGTGGTTTTCATCCGCCAGTTCATCCAGGGCCGCGGGTTGCAATGGACATTTCCTTCGCACCGCGCCGCGCCGCGCGAACGGGTCAGCACCCGCGCGGGCAAAAGCTCGTTCTGGCGTTCGGCGGCCAACCAACCGGACGAAGAGCTGTCCACCGATGAATTTGTGAAAAGCGAAGTGGACCCCATCCTCGACAAAATTTCCAAGCACGGAATTCAAAGTTTGACCGAACGCGAGCGGCAAATCCTCGAAAAAGCCCGCTCTCGAATGGCCAAGCATTAGGAACGCCGGCCTCCGGCCCGGCGTGATCCGGTTGACCGTCGGGCCAACGCGCCGGATCGGAGATCGGCGCTCCCATTTCACGCCACTCAACTCCTTGGCGCGCTGGAGCGGAGCGAAAGCGGCTCGACTCTCGTCCCTCGACTTCTTACTCTCGCGCCATGATTACGCGCTATTCCCGACCGGAAATGCGGGCCATCTGGACGGACGAAAACAAGCTCCGCGTCTGGCTCCAAATCGAACTCCTCACCAGCGAGGCGCTCGTCAAGCAAGGCGTCGTGCCCGCCAAAGATTTTGCGAAGATCAAAGCCGGTTGCGACAAATGGTTCGCTGACCTGCCCGGCCTCGTTGCGCGCCAGCGCGAACTGGAAAAAATACTCAATCATGATGTCATCGCCTTCACCACTGCCGTCGCCGAAAAAATCAATGACCGTGCCAGCCGCTGGTTCCATTTCGGCCTGACCAGCAGTGACGTGGGTGACACCACCTGCGCCGTGCAAATGGTTCAGAGCGCCGGCATTCTCATCGCTGATGTAAAGGCGTTGCGCAAAATCATCGCGAGGCGTGCGAGAGAAAATCAATTCATGCCCTGCATCGGTCGCAGCCACGGCGTCCACGCCGAGCCGACCACTTTTGGCCTCAAGCTCGCGCTCATGCACGACGAATTCGGCCGCGCGCTCGAACGCCTCGAACGCGCCCGTGAAGTTTCTGCCGTCGGCAAACTCAGCGGCGCCGTCGGTACCAGCGCGCACCTTTCACCTGACGTTGAGGCTTACGTATGCAAACAACTCGGCCTGCGTCCCGCGCCGATTGCCACGCAAGTCATCCAGCGCGACATCCATGCCGAATTTCAGACTACGCTTGCCCTCGTCGGCGCGAGCATCGAGCGTTGGGCGGTCGAATTCCGCCACCTTCAGCGCACGGAAGTTCTCGAAGCCGAAGAGCCGTTCACCAAAGGCCAGAAAGGCAGCAGCGCCATGCCGCACAAGCGCAATCCCATCACTTGGGAACGACTCACCGGCCTCGCCCGCGTATTGCGCGGCAACGCCGTCGCCGCCCTCGAAAACGTCGCCCTCTGGCACGAGCGCGACATCAGCCACAGCAGCGTCGAGCGCATCATCTTTCCCGACTCCTGCACGCTGCTCGACTACATGTTCGGCCTGCTCACGCGCCTGATGGACGGTCTCAACGTTTATCCGGAGAACATGAAGAAGAATCTCGGCCTGAGCCTCGGCATGTGGAATTCGCAGACCGTCCTGCTGGCGCTCATCAAAAAAGGCCTGACGCGGGAAGCCGCCTACCAACTGGTTCAAGATGCGGCGATGAAGACCTGGGAAGTCAAACACGCCGGCCGCGACGACGCCAATTTTGTCGAAGTCCTGAAAGCCGACCCCGCCGTGGCGAAACATTTCAAGCCGGGCGAGTTGGAAAAGCTCTGCTCGCTCGAGTTCCATTTCAAGGAAGTGAAGAACCGGTTCAAGAAACTGGGACTGTAATTCGTTGGGAGGGCGAGCGTCCCCGCGAGCCCCGATATCCCGATTGCGAGGTCACGTGTATGTTCACCTTTCCAGATGGAATTTGATTTGGGGCTCGCCGGGAGCCTTGCCCTCCCTTATCAAGGACTTGTGAATTCTCGTCCGCCAGATGACCACGTTGGGCGTCGTAAACCGGCAGAGGGCGTTCACATTCATCTTGGTGAACCGACAATTGTTTTCGTCACCGTTTGCTCGGAGAAACGCGTGCCGTGGATTGCACAGCCGGAAGTTCACGAACTTTTGCTGGAAACGTGGGGTGAGGCGCAGGCTTGGTTGGTCGGCTATTACCTGCTGATGCCGGATCACATGCATCTCTTTTGTGCGCCGCGCAATCTCAACATTCCTTTTAACCGGTGGATGAGTTATTGGAAACGTCTTTTCACACAGAAAGCGCAGCATCCTGACTGGCAATGGCAATCCCATCATTGGGATACACGCCTGCGCCGCGCGGAAAATTACACGGAGAAGTGGTATTACATCCGCGAGAACCCAGTGAAAGAAGGTTTGGTGAAGAGCGCAGATGATTGGCCTTATCAGGGGATGGTGAATATGTTGCCTTGGTGAAGTTTGGGCTCGCGAGGACGCTCGCCCTCCCGATTATCCAATCTCAATTCTCGCCACGCATTAATTGTTGCCCGGCGCGTTCATGAACACCCCTTCTGCAATACGCCGTTAAAAAACAGACCAGCACCACGCCCACCGTTGCGGCGAGGCCGCTCCAGAACAGCGACCACTGGACGCCGGCCGGCCCCGCATACGCGGCAAACCACCAGCCGGTAGAGGTAGCCGATTGAGGTTGGTGCGGCATGGCGGCAGTATAACCGAACGCTTGCGGAGAGCGAAAGTATGACAATCAGGCAAAAACTTGCGTGTTTTCCAGGTTCGCCCGTGATAAACGAAAAACATGGCTTGGCGCATTCAGGACAGCGTGATTCGCGGCGAGATTGACAATCGCGTCAAGGGGCGCGTGCGCGGCCGGCTCTGGCTTGATGGCCTTGACGAACCGGTCACGCTTGATTTGGAAGGCAATGCGTGTCCGGATCTCGCGGGCTGCCTGCTCGAATTCAAGAACCCGGCCAAAACTTTTCCCATCCGCAAACAGCCGGCCTTCGCACCGCTTCAACGCGGCAAAATCGGCAACCTTTCGGCGTCGCAAAAGGCGCGCGTGTTCGCGGTTCCCGACGAGGAGGCGTTTGCCATGATGGATCGCGGCGAGAAACCGCCGGAACGCGTCGCCAATGCGCTTTACCTCGAATGGTTCAGCGAGGGCAACGGACGCGTCGTCATCGAAAGCGCCGATTACGAACTGACGATCTCTCCGCCGCAGTGGCGGCTGTCGCCGGAAGAGGAAAAGCAGCGCGCCAAAGACGCCGAGGCGGGCTGGGAAATGTTCTCCAAGCAATTGAACGAGGCATTGGAAAAACAAAAACGCGGGCAGAAGGACCCGGAAGCGGAATGGGACGAGCACGATTACGAGCGGTTCATGAAGGAGTGCGACGCGCGCACGGACAAATACATGGAACTGCGGGAAAAATACGGCGACTCCGACGAGGCCGAGGCGAAGATTGCGAAGGAAATGGGGTGGGACCGCGAGGACGAGAACGAGGACCAGCCTTCGCGCAGACGCTTCGGCGCGGCAGGCGAGGACGAGTTGATGTCCGTCGAGGAGATGAATCGTATTTGTGAGGAAGCCGCGAACGAACCGTTGCCGGAACCTGAACCGCACCGGGAGGGCATCGACTGGATTCGCACCGCTCGCGGCGACATCCGGCATCCGCTCCAGCACCGCTGTCATGAAAGCGCGATGAAGGTCTGGCACGAATGCGATGAATTGGGCCTCAAGGAATCCGAAGACGACGATCTGCAGCAGTTCGTCTTTGAATTTCAAACTACGGGCGTAAAACTCGGCGGCGCGTTGCATGGCGTTGCCCAGGGCCGCGGGCCGCGCGACGGCGCGTTCACCGTTGCCTATCTGAAGCGTGCGCTCGACCATCTGCATAAGGCGCAGGCGGGACTTGAAGCCGTTGCGCCGAAGAAACTTCTGCCGGAGCAAGTGGTTTCCGAGGCGCGCAAGGAATTGTTTGAAATCCGCGAAGGGATTCTCCGCCTGATGGACGAATTTCGCGGACGGAAGTAGTCGTATCAGGATTTCCATTGTGAACACGACCATGCAAAACAAAACACAGATTGTCCGCGCCAGCGAGGAACATCTGCCCGCCATTTCCGAACTGGCCGGCGTCATCTGGCGCGCGTGCTATCCAGGCATTATCACCAATGAACAGATTGATTACATGCTGGCGCGGATGTACTCGCTCGACGTATTGCGCGACGAAATCCGTTCCCAAGGCATCCGCTACGACCGGCTGCTGCTGGATGGCGAACTGGCCGGCTTTGCGGCTTACGGACCGACATCCGAACCTGGGGTCATCAAGCTGCACAAGCTTTATCTCCTGCCGGAACTGCACGGTCGCGGGCTGGGCAGCCTCCTGTTGCAGCAGGTCGAGCGCGAAGTCCGCGCCGGAGGGGTGCGCCGATGGATGCTCTCCGTGAACAAGCGCAACGCCAAGGCCATTGCGGCTTATCAGCGAAACGGCTTTCGCATCGTCGAGTCTGTCGTCACGGACATCGGCAACGGTTTCGTCATGGACGATTACATCATGGCAAAGGAACTCGCCGGCTGATCTGGCCGGGTATATTGCTGCCCTTGGCAGGGCCGAGCGGTCGCTCGGCCCATTATTCCCGTCATGCGCGTTCAGCGCGGGACGAAAAACTCTTTTCCGTTCGTCCACCTTCCGCTACAAACTGCCGCTTTGCCCCGATCTCACCGTCAGCGAGCGCAACGATGCTGGCGGAAACGTGGGAGGTGCAGGCAAGAACATCGCTTCGTTTGTCCTTGCGGAAGTTTGGGCGGCGCGGCAGCGCGGCCATTATACCCGGCGGCGCAGCAGGGCACGGTCTCTGGGAATTGGTATTAGACAGCCGACGCTACAGTTCAAACCGTCCCATCACCAGAAGCCAAACTGAAGGGCGAAAACGGCGACATTTTCAAAAACCATGATAGCGGCGCCAATCGGGGGTAAAATGGACATGACGCTGTAAACAGCACTTGGTTTATGAAATGGATCGCAAAGAGTGCCTGTCTGGTTCTGGTGATCTTGACGGCCCGGGCCGGTGTTCCGGAAAATTGGCAGGACAAGGTGGATCCGCGCCTGCTGCAAGGCGCGCCGGCCACCAATGAATTCCTCGTCATCCTGTCCGAGCAGGCGGATTTGAGTGGCGCCACCGCGCTGAAGACCAAGGCTGCCAAAGGCAGGTATGTTTTCGAGCGCCTGACAGAAGTGGCACAACGCACCCAGCAGCCACTCTTGAAAACGCTTCAGGAAAAAAAACTGGAATATCAACCGTTCTGGGTGGCAAACATGATTTGCGTGCGCGGCGATTTGCCGGCCATCCAATCACTGGCTCAAAGAGCGGACACGGCCCGTATTGTTGCGAATTCCGCGAACCGCGTCCCGGATCTTCTGCCCGTGACCGCGGCACCCAGAATCACCAGCTCGGTGGAGTGGAACCTTTCCCAAGTCCACGCGCCCGACGTGTGGGCGCTGGGTTACACCGGCCAGGGCGTCGTGGTGGGCGGACAGGACACCGGCTACCAATGGAATCATCCCGCCCTGATAAATCACTACCGTGGTTGGGACGGCACCAACGCCAATCACAATTACAACTGGCACGACGCCATCCACGGCCCCAATCCCCACAACACCGGCGACAACCCCTGCGGCTACAATTTGACCGCGCCGTGCGATGACAACTCCCACGGCACGCACACCATGGGAACCATGGTCGGCGACGATGGCGCAGGCAACCAGATTGGCATGGCCCCCGGGGCCAAATGGATTGGTTGCCGCAACATGGAACGCGGTTGGGGAACGTCCGCCACTTATTTGGAGTGCTTCCAATGGTTCCTCGCACCGACGGATCTCAATGACCAAAATCCCGACCCATCCAAAGCTCCCGATGTCATCAACAACTCTTGGTACTCTGACGCCTCCGAAGGCACCACCAACCTCTTCGTCTTCCAAACTGCCGTCGAGAATCTTCGTGCCGCCGGCGTGGTCGTCGTCGTCTCTGCCGGCAATGAAGGCTCCGGTTGCAGCACGATTACATCTCCAGCCATTTACGACGCTTCCTTCTCCGTTGGCGCCACGGACAGCGGCGACAACATCGCCAGTTTCAGCAGCCGCGGCCCGGTCACGGTGGATGGCAGCAACCGGCTCAAACCCAATGTTTCCGCGCCCGGGGTCAACATCCGCTCCAGCGTGCCGGTCAACAGTTATGCCGGTGGCTGGAGCGGCACGAGCATGGCCGGACCACACGTCGTGGGCTTGGTGGCCCTCCTTCTCTCGGCGCACCCGGAACTTCGGGGCCAGGTGGACACCATCGAACACATCATCGAAAGCTCCGCCGTGCCCCGCACCGATTCCCAGTCGTGCGGCGACATTCCGGGTACCGACGTTCCCAACAACACCTACGGCTGGGGCCGCGTGGATGCCCTGGCGGCGCTCAACCTTTGTGACAGCAACTATCTTCACATCGCATCCATCACCGTCGGCACCAATTGCGTCCTGTCCTTCCAATCGGCGCTCAACTGCCTCTACACCCTGGAAAGCCGGACGAATCTGGAGGCGGGTTCGTGGACAGCGGTGCCCAGCCAGGTGGACATCGCCGGCAACGCGGGTTTGCTTCAGTTGAGCCAGACAAACCGGCCGCCCGATACCGCCCGGTTCTATCGCGTCAAAGTGCGCGTCGCCTCCGGCCCGTAATACCAATTATCGGTAGGGCGTGTCACTCCGTGCGCGCCGCCGTTCAATTGCCTTCGACCGGGCGGCGGGTAGAGGACTGCCCGCCCTACCCCAGTCTGCTCCAATTATCATTGAGCAAAATGGTATTGACGCCTGTCTTTCACCACTTTTCCCAATGCACGTATTCGCGATTGAACCGGGTGCGCGGCTCCTTCTCTTCCCCGGGATGGCCGATGGCAATGCATGCGACGGGGATGACCGATGCGGGCAATTGAAGAATTTCCCTGAGCCTCCGGACGCGGTCTTCCCGCGGGTGAACACCCAGCCAGCAGGCGCCCAGACCAAGCGCGTGCGCGCAGAGCAGCAAATTCTCGATGGCCGCCGAGCAATCCTGCAACAGATAACTGAGCTGGCGATCGTGCGCCGCATCGAGGTCGCCGAAGACCACGATTCCCAGCGGGGCCGTGGCCAGCATGCCGCCGTTGGGCAGGGCGGCGGCGATGGCCGACAGCGTTTCCTTTTTGCGGATGACCACAAAGCGCCAGGGGTCTTTGGCCACCGCCGAGGGCGCCGCCATGGCCGCCTGCAGCAGTTGGGTGATTGCCGTTTCGCTGACTTCGCCGGGCGCATAAACCCGGATGCTCCGCCGTCCAAGGATGAACTGGAGTTTGTCGTTTGGTGTCAGGCTCATGGTTTTGATTTTCGTTTCGAGCATACTCCCCGGAAACCGGGAGGGCGAGCCGCCTGTCCCGCTTTCGGCCCCGGTGTGACGCCGGCCACGAACCAAACAGGACTCCGCCGGCGCGACAATAAATGATACGACCGTACTTTTTATTGTCGCGGCAATAGCGGGCTTTCGACAGGAGCGTGGGGGAATTTACGCGCAGTTTACTCGAAATCCATCTCGTAGCTGTAAACGTTGCCGCTGAGCTTGCTCTGGATTTTGTAGTTCGACTTGTTGATGACCGCCTGCATCGGCTTGTTCTCCGTGAGAACTTCAGCGGTGAACCCGCGGATGCCGTTGCGGCGGGCAACGCGCATCAGGTGCTTCAAGAGGAAGGTGCCGATGCCGTGGTTCTGCCACTGGTCGCTCACCACGAACGCCACTTCCGCGAGGTTCGTCTTCGGGTCGAGGTAATAGCTGCCGACGGCGATAATCTCTTCGCCATACGCCTCGGGCAGCGTGCCGACGATGGTCACGTCGTTGCGATGGTCAATATAAACAAAGTCCTGAATCTGCTGCCGCGACACGCGCTTGGAGTGGCTCATGAAACGGTAATAAATCGTCGCCGCCGAAAGCTTGTAGAATAGGTCGCGCATCCGCGGTTCGTCGGTGGGATGAATCGGGCGGAAGTTCATCTGCGTGCCGTCATTGAGCAGATAGGTGGTGCGCAGTTCCTTTGGCCCGACGAGAATCTTGCCTTCCAGGTCGGCCATTTCGGCGGAAAGATATTTCGCATTGATGGCGTCGCGCAGCAGGTCGGCGCGGAATTTCGGGTGGGCGATGCTGATGAGCGCCAGGGCGCGTTCCTGGATGCTTTTGCCGTGCAGATACGCCACGCCGTATTCGGTCACGACGTAATGCACGCCCGCGCGGGTCGTCACCACTCCGGCGCCCGGACTGAGGTACGTCATGATGCGCGAGATGGTGCCGCCTTTGGCGGTGGAAGGCAGCGCGATGATGGCCTTGCCGCCGCGCGATTTGGACGCCCCGCGGTTGAAATCCACCTGCCCGCCGACGCCGGAGAAAAACTTGGAGCCAATCGAATCGGCGCACACCTGGCCGGTAAGGTCTATCTCCAGCGCGGTGTTGACCGCGATCATTTTATTTTGCTGGCGGATGATGAACGGGTCGTTGACGTATTCCGTGGGATGAAACGAGAAGAGGGGATTGTTATCCACGTAATCGTAAATCTTCTTCGTGCCGAGGCAGAAGCTGGCCACGATTTTGCCGCGGTCGAGGGACTTGCGATTTCCATTGATGGCCCCGCATTCAATCAGTTCAATGATGTTGTCCGTCACCATCTCGGTGTGAACGCCGAGGTCTTTCTTGTCCTTGAGGAAGCTAAACATCGCCTGCGGAATGCGGCCAATGCCGAACTCAATGGTGGAACCATCCTCGATGAGGGCGGCAATGTATTCGGCAATTTGCCGGGTCGTCTCGGTCGCTTCGGCCGGCGGCACCTCCAAAATCGGGGCCTCGGAAGGGACCAGCACGTCAATGTCATTGACGTGGATGAAACAATCGCCCAGCGTCCGCGGCATGTTCGGATTCACCTGCGCGATGACGAGCGAGGCGTTCTCGGCGGCGCTGCGGATGATGTCCACCGACACCCCGAAGCTGCACATGCCGTGCGCGTCCGGCGGCGTGACGTGAATGAGGGCCACGTCGAGCGGCAACTGGCCACTGTTGAACAGGCGTGGAATATCGGAAAGGAACACCGGCGTGTAGTCGCCCAGCCCTTCCTGGATGATGTCGCGCACGTTTTCGGCGATGAAGAAGCTGTTCACGCGGAAGTATTGCGCCAATTCCTTGTGCGCATAAGGCGCGTCGCCGAAAGTGAGCAGATGGATAATTTCGGTGTCCGGCAATTCGTAGGCGCGCTTGCTCAACGCGCTGACCAGCTCCAGCGGTTCGCCCGTGCCGGTGCCGATGAACACGCGCTGGCCGGGCCGGATTTTTTTTACCGCCTCGGCCGCCGTGAGGACTTGCAACTTGTAAGTCTCCTGCCAGTTGGGATCGTAGGTGATGGTCTTACTCATGTGCTTTGCCCACGGTTGAAAGTGTCATGCGCGCATCGGCCACATAAGCTTGAACGCCGACCGGGCCGACGATGAACGGGTTGATGTCCAGTTCTCTAATCTCCGGATAATCCGTGACGAGCTGGCTGATGCGTTGCAGCGCGCCAGCGAGGGCTTCCAGGTCCACGGGCGCCTGGCCGCGCGCGCCCTGCAACAGCGCATAGGAACGCGTGCCTTTTAACATTTGCATGGCCTCTTCCGCCGTAATCGGCGCGAGGTGGAAGGTCACGTCCTTCATAACTTCGACAAAAATGCCGCCCAGACCGAACATCAGCATCGGCCCGAATTGCGGGTCGCGGGTCATGCCCAGAATCACTTCGCGACCGCGCTGGCCCATTTTTTCCACATAAGCGCCGCGGAGATGTGCGTTGGGCGCGCGTTTCTGGATGCGCAGGATCATCAAATCGAAGGCGTCGCGCACCTGCTCGGCGTTGGCGAGATTGATGCGGACGCCGCCGAAATCGGATTTATGAATGATGTCGGGCGATGAAATTTTCAACACCACCGGGTAACCGATTCGCTCGGCAATTTCCACGGCCTCGTCGCCGGTCTGGGCCAGTTGGCCGCCGAGGATATTGAAATCGTAGGCGCGCAGGATTTCCTTGGCCTCGACTTCGCCGATCTGCGTGACGCCGGTGCGTTCCTGGGCGTTGATGATGCGGTCCACGCGCCGGCGGTTGACCGGGAAGCGCGTGACCATGCGCGCCGGACGGCGCTTCCAGGCCGCGTAATCGCACATCGCCCGGAGCGCGGTGACGGCGCGGTCGGGCGACGTATAATTCGGAATGCCCAAAGCCATCAACTTTTCCTTCGCCGCCGCCACTTCCGTGCCGCCCATGAACACCGCCAGCATCGGCTTTTTGCCCTGGTGCGCCGCGCTGAGTTTCTCCGCCAGCTCCAGCGGCTTGGTCATGTTCTGCGGTGTGACGACGACCACGATGGCGTCAATTGTTTCGTCATCCTGCATTACTTCGAATGCTTTCACGTAGCGGTCGGGGGGGGCATCACCAATGACGTCAATCGGATTGCCGAACGCCCCCGCTGCCGGCATGAAGGCGCGCAGTTTCGCGTCGCTTTCCTTGCTGGGCGAAACCATTTTCAAGCCCGACGACTCCGCGGCGTCCGCCGCCATGATGCCGGGGCCGCCGGCATTGGTGATGATGGCCACGCGCTCGCCATTCGGGAGCGGTTGCATGGCAAATGCCGTCGCATAATCGAACAACGCTTCAAAATTTTCCGCCCGAATGACACCCGCGCGCTTGAACGCCGCGCCGTAAGCCATGTCCGCGCCCGCCAGGCTGCCGGTGTGTGACGAGGCGGCTTTGGCGCCCGCTGCGGTGATGCCGACCTTCAGAATCACGACCGGTTTGACGGAGGCCGCCTGTTCCGCAATGCGCAGGAACTTGTCGCCTTCCTTGATGCTTTCCAGATAACCGGCGATGACTTTGGTTTCCTTGTCTTCCGCGAGTGTCTGGATGAAATCCACTTCGTTGAGGTCCGCCTTGTTGCCGAAGCTGATGACTTTGCCGAGACCGAGCTTCTGTTCCGCCGCCCAGTCGAGGATCGCCACGCACAGCGCGCCGGATTGGGAGATGACGGAAATTTTTCCGGGCGGCGGCACGGACGGCGCGAACGTGGCGTTCATGTGATGGTCCGTGTTGAGCACGCCGAGGCAATTCGGCCCGACCATCCGCACGCCGCCGGCGCGGCAGATTTCGACGAGCTCCTGTTCCGCCTTCGCGCCCGCGGCGCCGACTTCCTTGAAACCGGCCGTGATGACGATGACCGATTTTGCGCCCGCTTTAATCGAACTCTGGAGGGCGTCTTTCACATATTTGGCCCCCACCATGATGATGCTGAGGTCTATGGGATCCTTGTACTCGCCGATTGATTTGTAACATTTGAGGCCGAGAATTTCATCCGCATCGAGATTGACCGGAATAATCGGCCCCTTGAAGCCGTTGTTGACGAGATTGGCCAGCACCGCGTAACCCACTTTGCCCGGGTTGCGGGAAGCACCGATCACTGCGATGGCCTTGGGATATAAAAGCGTCTCAAGCATAAGTATTGACCGCGCAAAAGAATAAAATCTGCCCTTTCAGGGCGCCCTGCTCACCAAACCTTGTTGAAGACTTTACCAATTTTGCAGGGTTTTACCAGCTGCAGGTGAAACACCGGCCCCAACGTTCACCGACCCGATCCCTTGCCATCCGCTCAGCGGGCGAGCAATTGGGCGCGGTATTCCGTGGGCGACTGGCCCAGCAGTTTTTTGAAGACCCGGTTGAAATGCGTGAGCGACTGGAACCCGACTTCAAACGCGATTTCGCTCACGCGCAGGTTCGGATTCAGCAATAGATTCTTCGCCTTCTCAATGCGAACGCGCGAAAGGTAGTCGGTGAAATTGATGTCCGTGACCTTCTTGAACATTTTGCAAAAGTAAAACGTGCTCATATTGACGGCTTTGGCCGCCCGGGCGAGCGAAAGTTCCTCGGTGTGGTGTTCGTAAATATATTCCTTGGCGCGCTTGATGATCGGCGGCTCGGCGTTCTTTTGCTGGATGAAAATCTGGTTGCCGAGCATCGCCAGATGCTGCGCAAAAATCACGAGCAGTTTGACGACGGATTCATGCTGTCTGGCGGTCACCACTTTGGTGGAATAGTAGGCCTTCCGGAGCACATCCCGATCCACTTCCACGCCCCATCCCGCCACCAGTTTGACGGCCCGGTCAAACTGACGCCGGGTCGGCTTCCGGCCGAGAAGCTGTCCGGTTTGCAAATAACCGATAAGCCGGTCGCCCAACCGCACCGGCACGGCGGTGTCGAGCAACCCGACCGGACAGGCGATCGTCTTCGGTTCATGGGCGGCTTTTTCGCAAAGCTGTTCCCATACCTGCAAACAAGCGGCGCACGCGTGACTTTTCTGCGACATCAGCGCGCAAAAGGGATTTTCGTTCCGCTTGCCATGATGCGGCAACTGCCAGGTTTCCACCGGCTGCAACGACACCGGCAAACCTGTCAACACGTTGAACGCGCGCTCATACTCCTGATAAACCTTCGAATCCGAGATGGCTTTGATCAGGGCGCGGTTGTTATTGCCACTGCTATTGCCGCTCATCGCGACGACCGAGGCCCTGGCTTTGGCGGAAGAAACTTTTTTCCCGGCACCGGTGCCGGGAACGTTTTGATGGAAGCACGGCTCAACCAAACAATCCTGCAAGGCGTGGGGTGTCGCTGGCGTCCCTTTCCCCCCCTTTGCAATGGTTGTTTGCATGGCAACAAATTAAGCAAACCCCAAACGTGCGTCAAGTGGAATGGCCTTGCCTGATCGCACATCAACTCCGTTCAGTAGAGCAGGCGGAGCGGACGGTTGAGAGGCACGAGGCCAAAGACCGTCTCGCTCCGCCCCTCATCAAACCGGACAGGCGGTTTTCCCGCATCCGGCTTTCCGAGGGTCATTCACTCGCATCGCTTCTACGCCCGCGCCTGCGAAAAGGGGTCAGTCCCAGTAATTAACAATTTCATTTGACAGTCTCCCGCCAACTTGGGCAGGCTGCCGGGCGTGCCGCGTAAGTTGAGAGTGGAATATCCGGGAGCCATCTACCATGTGATAAACCGCGAAAAGGGGTCAGTCCCAGTAATTAACAATTTCATTTGACAGTCTCCCGCCAATTTGGGCAGGCTGCCGGGCGTGCCGCGAAAAGGGGTCATGCCGCGAAAAGGGGTCAGTCCCGGTAATTAACAATTTCATTTGACAGTCTCCCGCCAACTTGGGCAGGCTGCCGGGCGTGCCGCGTAAGTTGAGAGTGGAATATCCGGGAGCCATCTACCATGTGATAAACCGTGGAGATCGGCGTGAACCTATTTTCAAGGATAACGTGGATCACCGGCGTTTTCTGGAGACGCTGGCGGAGGCGTGTGGCAAGACGGACTGGCAGGTACTGGCGTATTGCCTGATGCCCAACCACTTTCATCTGGTGGTGGAGACGCCGCAGGCGAATTTGGTGGCCGGGATGAAATGGTTCATGGGAACTTACACCTCGCGGTTCAACCGGCGGCATAAGCTGTTCGGGCACCTGTTCAGCGGGCGTTACAAGGCGTTGATCGTGGATGGCAGCGGCAACGGGTATCTGCGGACGGTATGCGATTATGTGCATTTGAACCCGTCGCGGGCGAAATTGTTGCAGAAGGAAGAATCGTTGCGGACCTATCGCTGGAGCAGCTTTCCCGAATATCTCAAGGCTCCGACCAAACGTCCGGCCTGGCTGCGGGTGGAGCGGTTGCTGGGAGAATATGGGATTCATCGAGATAGCGCGGCCGGGCGCGGGCGGTTGGAAGAGGCGCTGGAACAGCGTCGCGGAGCGGAGGACGGCCAGGCTTACAAAGCGATCCGGCGGGGATGGTTTTTGGGGGATGAAAAGTTGAAGCAGGAGTTGTTGGCGCAGGTGTCTGAAAAGGCAGGAAAGTCGCACTATGGGGAGGAGTTGCGGGAATCAGCAGAGGCGAAGGCGGAACGGATTGTGGCGGAGGAATTGAGGCGATTGGGATGGAAGGAGGATGAGTTGAAACGGCAGCGCAAAGGGCATCGCCGGAAGGTGCAAATGGCGCGGCGATTGCGGGCGGAGACGACCATGTCCCTGAAATGGATGGCGGAGCGACTGGCGATGGGCAGTGCCAGCATGGTGACACATTGCCTGCGGCAGAAAGGTCGTTGAGGCAAAATTGTCAATTACTGGGACTGACCCCTATGTGTGCAAAGCACGGTGATAGTTTGCCAATTTTTGCAGAGCCATTCGCACCCGCTCGCACGAAAATTTGGTGGACGTCGGTATAAGCTTGATTGTCATGATCGCCACCATCCAAAAAGACAGGGGAATCCGGCTGGCAGCCGTTCTTCCGGAGTCTTGTCCGGAATTGACCGCCAGCGCAGCGGTGGCGCATAATGCGGTGGCGATCAAGCTGGAAAACAGCACGGTCGCCGTGACCATGTCTGAAGGGCCTTCAAACGAAACCGGCATGACCGCGGGCAAACCGCTAAAAGTTTCCGTTGCCCAGGTCCTGATTTACGAATTGCGCGTGCGCGACGCGATGACCCAGCCCCCGGTGACCGGTGCGCCGGATGACTCGCTGCGCACCATCCAGCATTTGATGAAGACCCACCGCATCTCGGGCGTGCCCATCCTCCAAAACGGTGTCCCAGTGGGGCTGGTCAGCATCGAAGACATCATCAACGCCCTCGATCAGGGCCACGTCAACGACCCGGCGGAGCGGTGGATGACGCGGAAAATCGTTGCGTTGCGCGACCACTTTTCACTCGTGCGCGCGGTGGAGGAATTCGACCGGCACGGCTTCGGACGTTTTCCCGTGTTGAACAGCCGCGGGGAACTCGTGGGGGTCCTCACCCGCGGCGACATCACCGCCTGCCTGATGCAACAACTGGAGAAACGCGCCGAGGAAGCCGCCGCCCGCGAGGCCGCGCTGTTCTCCGGCCAGACGAGCGACTTGGAACAAACCAAATCGGTGGTCGTGCAGACGGAGGTGAAGTCGGGCGATTACGACAGCGCGGGCAAGATTTCGCAGCACATGCGCCAGATTCTGCGGGCGCGCGGCGTGGACCCAGACATCCAGCGGCGCGCGGCGATCATCGCCTACGAGGCCGAAATGAATATGATCATCCATTCCATCGGCGGCGATCTTTCGGTTGTCATTTCGCCCGGGATGGTGGTTATCGAGGCTGTGGATCGCGGGCCGGGAATCGAAAACGTGGAGCTGGCCATGCAGGAAGGCTGGTCCACCGCCGGGCCGCTGGCGCGCGAACTGGGTTTCGGTGCAGGCATGGGCCTGCCCAACATCAAGAAATGTTCCGACCAGTTTGAAATCCATTCCGAAATGAGCGTCGGCACGCGCCTACATTCCGAGGTGCTGTTGAGCCAGATGGCCCCGCCGCCCAAGCCGGGAGAACCAAATGAAAACTGAAAAACTGAAAAAACTGTCGTCCGTGCTGGCCGCGATAAAAGCCGAGCCGCTGACTAATCGGGCGGAGGCGGACCTCACGGGCTGCTACATCAGCGACCTGCTCAGCGATGTGCTGGCGCACGCCAGCCACGGCATGTTGTGGATCACCATCCATACCCACCGCAATGTCATTTCCTGCGCCACCACCAAGGACATCGGCGCGGTGCTGTTCGTCTGCGGCCGCAAACCCGATCCGGGGGTCGTGGCCGAGGCGGACGCGGAAGGCATTATATTGTTGTCCACGAAACTGGCGGCCTACGAGGCGGCCGGAAAACTTTGGGAGGCAGGATTACGATGAACCCGAAAGCCATCAGCGAAACCGCGCGCATCGCGGCCATGGAAACAACGCACCCGAGCGGCGACCCGCGTTTTGCGGACCTTGACCGCACGATTGAAAGCTACAACCGCGAGCCAACCTCGTTGATTCAGGTATTGCACGCGGCACAGCAGATGTTCGGTTATCTCAGCGCCGACGTGCTCCGTTACGTCGCCACCGCGTTGAAACTGCCTCTCTCGCACGTGTACGGCGTCGTCACTTTCTACCATTTCTTCACTCTGGTCCCGCGCGGCAAGCACCAGATCATGGTCTGCCGCGGCACCGGCTGCCACGTGCGCGGTTCGGAGGCCATCATCACCGCGCTGGAGAAGGAACTGGGAATCAAGGAGGGGGAAACGACCAAGGACGGCCTGTTCAGCCTCACCACCGCCCGGTGCATCGGCGCCTGCGCGCTGGCCCCGGCGTTGTCGGTGGGCGACGACGTCTATGGCAAACTGACGGCCGACAAGGTTCCGCAGCTTTGCAAGGTGGACCTGAAAAAATATGTTTGAAGAGCTGTCGCAGCACATCCTGGACATTGCCATGAATTCGCTCTCCGCCAACGCCAAGCAGGTGCAAATCAGCATCCTGGAGAGCCGCAAACATGACTGGCTGGTCCTGCGCGTGCGCGACGACGGTTGCGGCATGGACGCGGCGACGCTACAGCGCGTGCTCACGAACCGCTGGAGCAGCAAAGCGGAACGCCGCAAGCCCGTCGGACTGGGCCTCGCTCTGCTGCAACAGACCTCCGAGATGTGCGGCGGACATTTTCACGTGCGGTCCGTCCCCGGCAAAGGCACGTCGGTCACCGCCTCCATGCGGCTCAGTCACATTGACCGGCCGCCGCTGGGCGACCTGAACACGACGATCCTGGCGCTGTGTGCGACGGACAAAAAAATGGACGTGCAGTTGAACTACCGCTCCGACGGGCAGAAGTTTTCCTTCGACTCGCAGGAGCCGGCCACGAAAGGAGAAGTCAATTTATGAACCTGGAACAATTGAAACAACTCAAGGAAAAGGCGCAGAAACAAATCGCCCTGCGCGAAGGCGGCAAAAAATACCGCGTCGTCGTCAGCATGGGCACCAGCGGCATCGCCTCCGGCGCCCGCGAAGTCATGAAAACCATGCTCGACGAAATCGAAAAGCGCGGCCTCGACGACGTGGAAGTCCATGTCACCGGCGAGCACGGGCTGGAGGACATCGAGCCGGTCGTCCGCGTCGAGGAAGCCGGTGGCGAAAAGACCACCTATGCCAGGCTCGACACCGAGAAGGCGAAAAAAATCGTCGCCGAGCACCTGCAAAAGGGCCGGAAGGTGGACAATCTTGCCGTCGGCAAGCAAAAGAAGACGGAGTAACCAGCATGATCCGCTCCCACGTATTGGTTTGCGGCGGCGCCGGCTGCCTCAGTTCCGGCTGCCACGCCGTCCAGGACGCCCTCGCGTCTGAATTGAAGAAACGAAAACTGGACAAGGAAGTCCAGATGATCGTGACCGGCTGCATGGGGCCGTGCGACCTTGGCCCGGTCATCCTCGTCCACCCCGACGGCACCTTTTATCAACGCGTCACGGCGCTGGACGTGCCGGAACTGGTGGAGGAACATTTCGTCAAGGGCCGGCCCTGCCAACGGCTGCTGCCCCGGGAGGAACTCGGCGACAATGTCGTCACCACCCAGCGCGACTTTGCGTTCCTGGCCAAACAGACCAAGATCATCCTCGAAAACTGCGGCCTGATTGACGCCGAGAAAATCGAGGAATACATCGCCCGCGACGGCTATGCCGCCCTCGGCAAAATCCTCACCGGGATGACGCCCGAACAGGTCATCGCCGAAATCAAGGCCAGCGGCCTGCGCGGCCGCGGCGGCGCGGGTTTCCCGACCGGCGTGAAGTGGGAGTTGATGGTCCGGGTGTCCGTCAAACCCAAGTATGTCATCTGCAACGCCGATGAGGGCGATCCGGGCGCGTTCATGAACCGCGCCGTCCTCGAAGGCGACCCCCACCGCGTCATGGAAGGCATGGCCATCGGCGGTTATGCCATGGGCGCCAACCGCGGGTTCATTTACATCCGCGCCGAGTATCCGCTCGCCATCAAGCGCCTCCAGATCGCCATTGAGCAGGCCTACAAAAACGGGCTGCTCGGCAAAAACCTTTTTGAGAAGGGATTTGATTTCGACCTCGAACTCCGCATCGGCGCCGGCGCGTTCGTGTGCGGCGAGGAAACCGCGCTCATGCGTTCCATCGAAGGCCGCCGCGGCCAGCCGATGCCGCGTCCGCCCTTCCCGGCCCAGCGCGGTCTTTGGGGCAAACCCACCAACATCAACAACGTCGAAACCTGGGCCGCCATCCCGGCCATCATCCGCCGGGGTGCCGCGTGGTATGCCACGTTCGGCACGGAGAAGACCAAGGGCACCAAGGTCTTCGCGCTCGCCGGCAAGATCAAGAACACCGGGCTGGTTGAAGTCCCGTTCGGCACGCCGTTGCGCGACATTATTTACGAAATCGGCGGCGGCGTCCCCAACGGCAAACAATTCAAGGCTGTCCAGAGCGGTGGTCCTTCCGGTGGCGTCATCCCCGCGCAGCACCTCGACACACCGGTCGAGTACGAAACGCTTCAGAAACTCGGCTCCATCATGGGTTCCGGCGGCATGGTCATCATGGACGAGGATTCCTGCATGGTGGATGTTGCCCGGTTCTTCCTTGAATTTTGCTGCGACGAATCCTGCGGCAAATGCCCGCCCTGCCGCGTCGGCACCAAGCAGATGCTGAATCTGCTGGAGAAAATCACCCGTGGCGAAGGCGAACTCGCCGACCTCGACAAGCTCGAGGACCTGTGCAATGTCGTCCGCGACGCCAGTCTCTGCGGCCTCGGCCAGACCGCGCCGAACCCGGTGCTGACGACGCTGAAATATTTCCGGCACGAATACGAGCAGCACATCCGCGAACACCGTTGCGTGGCCGGCCTGTGCGGCAATCTACAGCTTTCGCCGTGCGAAAACACCTGCCCATTAAACATGAACATCCCCGGCTTTCTCCAGTTGTTGAAGGAGGACCGGATTGATGACGCCTTTGAACAGGTGGTGATGGACAATCCGCTGCCCTCGACAACGGGCCGCGTGTGCCAGCACCCGTGCGAACTCCGCTGCCGGCGGGCCGGTGTGGACGCCTCCGTCAACATGCGCGAAACGCACCGGTACATCGGCGACGTGATGTATGAAAGCGGCGGCGCCAAACGGGTGTTGCAGCGCATCCTCAAACGCAAACAGGCCGCCACCGGCAAAAAAATCGCCGTGGTCGGCGCCGGTCCGGCGGGTTTGAGCGCGGCGTTCTATCTCGCCCTGCTCGGCCACAAGGTCACCGTGTACGACCGGGCGCCAAACGCCGGCGGCCTGCTCCGCTACGCGCTGCCCGAGTATCGCCTGCCCAAGAAAATCGTGGACAAGGAACTGGCCTTCATCCGCAGCGCGGGCTTCCAGTTCAAGTTCAAGGCCGAACTCGGCAAAACGCTGCAACTCGACAAGCTCGCCAAAGACAACGACGCCGTCTTCCTTGCGCTCGGCACCTGGGAAGAACAGGCGCTCGGTGTTCAGGGCGACAACGCAAAAGGTTTGCTGTCTTCATTGTCATTCCTCAACGATGCCGCATTTGGCAGAAAACCGGCCCTCGGCCCGAAGGTCTCCGTCATCGGTGGCGGCAACTCGGCGATTGACGCGGCGCGCACCGCCAAGCGGCTGGGCGCCGACGTGACCATCGTCTATCGGCGGTCGCGCGAGGACATGCCGGCAATCCCGGACGAAATCGAGCAGGCGCTCGATGAGGGCGTCAAGCTCATCACCATGGCCGCGCCGTTGCGCGTCATCACCGTCAACAACGGCAAAATCACCGGCTTGGAAGTCGCCAAGACCGTTCCCGGCAAATACGACGCCCGTGGACGCCGCGCCCCGGTCCTGACCGAGGACAAGTATGTGGTCCCTTGCGACACCATCATCAAGGCCATCGGCGAGAAACCAGAAGGCCAGTTGACCAAGACGCTCGGTCTGGCCACGACCTCGTGGGGTTCACTCAAGGTGGACCCGTGGACGCTGCAGACCAGCAACCCGAAAATTTATGCCGGCGGCGATTATGTCACCGGCGCCGCCAACGTCTCCACCACGATGGGGGCCGGCAAGAAGGCCGCGAAGATGATTGACCGGCAGTTGACCGGGCTGGACCGCTTCGAGGAGTTGTGGCCGAAGTTTGATTACGACCACACCATCCCGCCGCCATCCCAGGGCGGGCCGCGCAACCCGGCGCGGCTCATTGCCCCCGCGCAGCGGCGCGGCAACGTGGAGGTGTCACCCACCTTCACCGAATGGCAGGCCAAGGCAGAATGCTTCCGCTGTCTGCGTTGCGACATCAAAACCAGCGGCAACGGAGCCAAATCACATTGATGCGGAGTGAAACCATGACTGCTACCAAGAAAATTTCCCTCACCATCAACGGCAAGGTCTGCACCGGCGAACCGGGACAAACCATCCTGGAAATCGCCCGCGCCAACGACATTTACATCCCGACGCTGTGCTATCTGAAGGGGCTGACCCCGTGGGGCGGCTGCCGGTTGTGCATCGTTGAAATCGTGGGCAGCCCGAAGATCGTGCCGTCCTGCGTCACCCCGGCCGTGGACGGCTCGAAGATCATCACCGACAGCCCGCGCCTGCACGGCCTGCGCAAGGCCACGCTGGAACTGCTGTTCAGCGAACGCAACCACATCTGCCCGATGTGCCAGTACAACAAGGGCGACTGCGGTTTGCAGCACCAAGGCTACCTCCATGGCATCAACAATGTCCGGTACCAGTACCTCTACCCCGCCATGCCGGTGGACCTCACGGCGAAGTATTTCGGAATTGATCACAACCGCTGCATCCTCTGCGGCCGCTGCGTGCGGACTTGCGACGAGATTGAAGGCGTGCACACGCTCGACGTCGCCTACCGCGGCATCCGCAACCGGGTGGTCGTGGACATGCTGAAGAAATTCAGCGAGTCCGAGACCTGCACCTCCTGCGGCGCGTGCGTTGCCAACTGCCCGACCGGCGCGTTCTTCGACAAGGCGGCGGCCTTCCGGGGCCCGCTCGCAAGCTGCCAGCAGGTGCTGACGACCTGCACCGAATGCCCGCTCGGCTGCGGCCTCAAGGTGTTCGTCAAAGAAAACCGCATCGTGAACGTCTGGGGCGACCCCGATTCCCCCGTCAATCGCGGCCATCTCTGCGTGAAAGGCCGGTATGAGACGTGGGCCGAACCGCGCGAACGCATCACCCAACCGCTGCTCCGCGGCAAAGACGGCAAACTGAAGCCGGCTACCTGGGACACCGCCATCGCCGCCATCCGCAAGGCTGCCAAGGCCACCAAGAAAACGGAGAAGGCGCTGCTCGTCGCCCCGCGGGTGACCAACGAAACCGCGCAGACCATCACGAAATTCACCGGCAAAATTGACAGGCTTGCCATGTACGTGACCGCCAACGAGGTGGCGCTCTGCCACGACCCGTCTTTCAGCACCGACGCCCTGCGGAAACTGGAGGACGCGGACGCCATCATCATCATCGGCGCCCAACCGTCCCGCGACCACGGGGTCGTGGCCGCCCGCATCCGCACCACGGTCCGCAAACGCGAGGCGAAGCTGCTGATCTTCCACGCCCGCAAGAGCGACTTGGACCAGTACGCCAACATCTGCGCCCACGAGGTCAGCCTGGAACACCAGTTCTGGGACGAAGTGACGGCGGTGCTTGAAGGCGCGCAGCGACCGGCCATCGTTTATGGCCCAGACGCGATGACTCCCATCGGTGTGACGGTGATGGAACGGCTCATCAAAATTTTTGAAGGCCATCCGGGCGGCCAAGAGCCCACGCTCATCGGCCTGCCGGTCAGCACCAACAGCCTTGCGCTGGCGGGCACCGGCATCAAGGCCATCGAAGACGTCGGCCCGTGGCTGGACGCAAAACCGCTGAAGTTCCTGCACATTGTCGCCAGCGACGCGCCCGACGGCGGCGCAGGGATGCTGGAGGAGAAATACGTGCCCGGGCTGCTGGACGAGATCCCGTGCGTGGTGGTGCAGGCCGGCTACCGCTCGGCGCTCACCGACAAGGCGGCGGTCGTGCTGCCCGCCACCATCTGGTGCGAAAAGTCCGGCACCATCACCAACCTGGAAGGACGCCAGTTGTCCCTGCGGCCCGTGCTGCCCGTCAGCGGCGAGGCGCGCGAAGACGCGGCAATTTTGGAGAGTGTGTTCGCATGAAGAAGACCATCGGTAAAAAAGTGACGAAGAAAACCACCCGCCCGGCGGCGGCGAAGCCCGTAGCCACGGCCAGCGCGCCCGCCAAGGTGCGCGTCGCCACCATGTGGCTGAGCGGCTGCTCGGGCTGCCACATGTCGTTCCTAGACCTCGACGAACGCCTGGTGGACCTGGTGAAGCTGATTGACATCCTGTTCAGCCCCATCGTGGACACCAAGGTGAAGGACATGCCGCAGGTGGACGTCGGCATTGTCGAGGGCTGCGTGAACAACACCGACCAGGAACACGAATTGAAGATGATGCGCGACCGCTGCAAGATTCTCATCGCGCTTGGCGACTGCGCCTGCACCGGCAACATCCCGGCCATCCGCAACCAGTTTCAATTGAAAGACTGCCTGGCGCGCGCCTACGAGCAGGCCGAAAGCAACCGCATCAGTTGCATCCCCAACGATCCCCTCGTGCCGCGGCTGTACCCGAAGGCGCGGCCATTGCAGGAGGTGGTGAAGGTGGACCTCCACATCCCCGGCTGCCCGCCGGACGCCGACGTGATCTGGTATGCGCTGACAGAATTGCTGGCCGGCCGCACGCCGCAGTGGAACGAGAAGAATTTGAGGTACGACTGACATGACAACCAAGACCATCACCATCAACCCGGTGACCCGCATCGAGGGTCACGCTAAGATCACCATCCATCTCGACAGCCGGGGCGAGGTGGACGACGCACGTTTCCACGTCGTGGAGTTTCGCGGGTTTGAAAAGTTCTGCGAAGGCCGGCATTTCACCGAGATGCCGCAAATCACCCCGCGCGTCTGCGGCATCTGCCCCGTCAGCCATTTGCTCGCCAGCGCCAAGGCCTGCGACGCCATCGTCGGCCGCGAGATTCCACAAACGGCGAAAATGCTGCGTGAACTGATGCACATGGGCCAGATCATCCAGTCCCACGCGCTCAGCTTCTTCCATCTCAGCGCGCCCGACCTGCTGCTCGGGTTCGATGCCGACCCGGCCATCCGCAACATCGTCGGCCTCATCCGGCAGCAGCCCGACATTGCCGTCAAGGGCGTGCGGCTGCGCAAGTTCGGCCAGGAACTGATCAAGCTCGTCGGCGGACGCAAGATTCACGCGGATTTCACGGTGCCCGGCGGCGTGAACAAGGTGCTCACTACCGCCCAACGCGACGAAATCCTTAAGGGCCTGCCCGAGGCGTTCGGACACGCGAAATTCGCGCTCGATTTGCTCAAGAGCTACCAAAAAGCCCACCACGACGAGGTCGAAAACTTTGCCAGCTTCGATTCCAATTACATGGGCCTCGTCCAGCCCGACGGCGCGCTGGAGTTGTACGACGGCAACCTGCGCTTCTGCAACGCCGGTGGCGAAATTGTGCACGACCAGGTTCCTCCGTCGAATTACCTCGACTACATCAGCGAGGCGGTCGAGCCGTGGTCGTACATGAAGTTCCCCTTCATCTCGGCGCTCGGCTATCCGCAAGGCATGTATCGCGTGGGGCCGCTCGCGCGCCTGAACGCCTGCAGCCGCATTGCCACGCCGCTGGCCGACGTGGAGTTGAAGGTCTGGCGCGCCAAAGGCCGCGTGCAGGCCAGTTCGTTCTACTATCATTGGGCGCGGCTCATCGAGGTGCTGTACGGACTCGAACGCGCGCAGCAATTGCTGGAAAGCGCCGACATCACCAGCACCGACATCCTGGTGCCGAACGAGCCGACCTGCCGGGAAGGCGTGGGCGTGATTGAAGCGCCGCGCGGCACGTTGATTCATCATTATTGGGTGGACGCCGATGGCCGGATTGAGAAGGCCAACCTGATTGTCGCCACCGGCCACAACAACCTGGCGATGAACCGCGGCGTGCAGGCCATTGCTCGGAAATACGTCAAGGCGAAGAAACTCAAGGAAGGCATGCTCAACCGCGTCGAGGCGGTCATTCGCTGTTACGACCCCTGCCTGAGCTGCGCCACCCACGCCGTGGGCCAGATGCCGATGCGCGTCGAACTGGTGGACGCCAGCGGGCAGGTGTTGCAAACCCTGCAGCGCGACAGCACAATCTGACGGGGTAATGGAGTGGTGGAGTATTGGAGTACTGGGTTTTCAGCACTCCACCACTCCAGTACTCCAACACTCCGTTTCTTGTGACCACACTCATCATCGGCTACGGCAACCAGAGCCGCCGCGACGACGGCGTCGGCTGGTTCGTTCTCGAACAACTGGCCGCGCTGGACCTCCCCAACGTGGAAATGGAGACCAGCCAACAGCTTGAAGTCGAGGCCGCGGAGACCATCAGCCGCTTCGACGCCGTCATCTTCGTGGACGCCGCGATTCCCGAAGCGCCGGAGCCGGTCCAACGCACCGTCGTCACCCCAAACTTCCAAAGCCACGCCGTGGCCCATTACCTGACGCCGGCTGACGTGCTGTCGCTGTGCAAAACACTCTACCACCGGGAGCCGAAGGCCATCCTGTTCAGCATCCGCGGCCGCGATTTCAATTTCGGCACGACCCTCTCGCCGGAAGTCGAACAAGCCGCGCGCGAAGTTGTGAAGCAAATCGTCGAAATCATCCGCAGCGCCAGCGTGTAATCGTCCTCGCTTGCCGCGGCGGCTTGTCTCGGCGTAGTCCCGCAATGCGAGACGAAGACGGAAGCGCAGCGAAGACGGGTCCTCGAACTCAATAGAATTAACCACGGCTTGTCGCGCCAGCTTGTCGCGTCGAAGCGTGACGAAGACGGAAGCCTTGTGCCGGCGGAATGGACACGGCGAAGGTGGAAGCCTTTTACGCGAACTCACCGCGTGGCGCGCAGCGCTTTACGCGGATTACCACAAGACGTGAGGCGGATCAACCGTGGTGCTGAGGCTGCAAGTGATCTGAGGAATGGCACCTATTGTGCCTATAATGTAGGAGCCGCCCGCCGGACAACTGGGAATGCTGCTGCTGGAGTTTAGCTTGAGATAGGGCGTCAGATCATCTGTCAAGCTGGGAGCAGGGTCCCCCGTCTTTTTCCCTTTTTCCAGCGCCCATTCAGTGACTGAACCATCAATCTGATGCATGTTGTTAATGCAAGCATTCGCTTGTGATGTTGAGCGGGCCCTCACAAGGTTGGGAATGGCAATCGCCGCCAACAGACCGATAATGGCCACCACAATCATGATTTCCACGAGTGTGAAGGCCGCCGGACTCGAGGCTTTAATTGTCTTTTTCGCCCGCATAATGGCGTAAACGAGCATTGGCGATGCCAAAATCCAGTCTTTATTGGCCCTTTTTAAGCGATCACTTTTATCAGCGGTTGCTGTTGCGATTCCTTTCGCCGAAGGCGAGTCCCTTGGCGCGGCGACTTGTCTCGGCGAATTACGCAGCAACGAGATCCGCTTCCAGCGGCTTGCCTTTCTTGAATTTGCTCACGCCCATGACACTGAAACCGATGACATGGCCTTGCACATCCACGCGTTCCATTACGGCGTCATGCTTGGTTTCCTTCTCGTAACCGGCGGCGTCCGAAAAGCGGACTTCAAGGAAATCCGCTTCCGCGTCGAACCAGACTTTTATTTTATCGGCCATAAATCTTTTCCAGCTTTCGGTTTGTCGGTCAGGTAGGCCGTGACCACAAACGCATCGTTCTCCTCATACTTACCCATGCAGTTTCGACCGCACGCGTAAAAGGCGTTCTTTGCCTCACGCGGTGAACATCGTAAGCCGCGGGGAAGGTTAAAGAAAGGCTAAAAGCTAAAGGCTGAAGGCTTCCACCGTCGTCGCGCGTGCGGGACTATGGTGGACAGGGAAGGATGAAGGAACGCAAGTCGGAAGCATGATGCCGGGCCGGAGGCCGGTGCTCCGGGCGGCGGGCCACGTAAAAGGTTTTGTCTCACGTGGCGGGGGATGAAATTCCATTGCAATGTGGCTTGCGGTTGAATCCGTGCTTCGCCGATAATATCATGTTTCTGAAAGACGGCTGAACCGCGGGGAAGATCAAGAAAGTTGAAGGTTGAGACTTGATGGTCGAGAGAATTTTGGTGCGAAGATCCCTGTTTTCACAGGTGGTTCCCGGCTGCCTGCTGCTGGCGTGGTTTGCCGGCAGCGGCTGCTCCATTCATCGCTATGCCCTGAACAAGGCGTCCGATGCCGTGGCCCAAAGCGGCGCCACTTATGCCAGCGATGATGATCCCGAGCTGGTCAAGGCCGCGGCGCCGTTCGGCCTGAAACTCACGGAAAGTCTGCTGGCGGAGAACCCGCAGCATCTGGGTCTGCTGACTTCGGCGGCCAGCGGATTTACCCAGTATGCCTATGCCTTTGTGCAGGAGGAAGCCGACGAGGTGGAACCGCAGGATTTCGCCGCCGCCGAGGCGATGCGGGCGCGAGCCCGGCGTCTCTACCTGCGCGCCCAGGGATACGGCTTGCGCGGTCTGGAAGTGAAGCACCCCGGCTTCGGGAAGGCTTTGCTGGCCAATCCCAAGGCAACCGTCCGCACGGCCACGAAACCGGATGTGCCGCTGCTCTATTGGACGGCGGCAGCGTGGGCTTCGGCGATTTCCCTTTCCAAGGACAAACCCGAACTCGTCGGACAGATTCCGGCCATGGAAGCATTGATGGACCGGGCGCTGGAGCTGGACGAGAGCTACGGCCATGGCTCGATTCACACCTTCATGATTTCTTACGAGATGAGCCGGGCGGGCGCGGCCGGCGATCCAGCGGCGCGCGCCCGCAAACATTTCGAACGCGCCATGGCTCTGGCCAAGGGAACCGACGCCTCGCCGCTGGTCGCTTTGGCGGAGGCGGTGACCATTCAAAAACAGGACGTGAAGGAATTTGAATCGCTGCTGAACCGGGCATTGGCTGTCAATCCTGATGCCAATCCGGACCTCCGGCTGCTGAATACCGTGATGCAGCGCCGGGCGCGCTGGCTCCTGTCACGCGAGTCAGAATTATTTTTGGTCGAATCAAAATGAACAATAGAATCCACCTCATAAACCGGAGTGCGCCCGTCCCGGGCGCAGCGACAACCGAAGACTGGAAGCCATCGGACCAATCCGAAACGCTGGATTTGTGGACATTGCTGCGCCCGAGGACGGGCGCACTCCATCGTCACCGGAGGTTACCGCATATTTGTGAGATCGGTTCCAGACTTGTTCAATCCGCATCGGTGGCGCTGGTTTTAGGGTTCCTCATTCCGGTAAATCACGCGGTGGGCGCCGAACCGGTGAAGGTGCGGATGGGGACGCTGGCCCCGAAAGGCTCGTCCTACACCAAACATCTTCAAGCCATGGGCGAACAATGGCGCTCGGCGCCGGGCGGCGGTGTGCAACTGACGATTTACCCCGATGGCACCATGGGCAGCGAGGCCGACATGGTGCGCCGCATGCGCCTGGGCCAGTTGCAGGCCGCGATGGTGACGACCACGGGCCTCACGGAGATTGAGCCGGCGGTGGCCGGGCTCCAAACCATCCCCAAGGCCTTTCGCACACTGGAGGAGGTGGATTACATCGGCGAGAAATTGCAGCCGATGCTCGAAAAACGTCTGGAAGCAAAAGGCTTCGTCGTGCTCTTCTGGTCCGATACCGGCTTCGTCCGCTTCTTCTCCAAGCAACCCATGGTTTCGCCCGACGATCTCCGGAAGACCAAGCTGTTCATCTCCGCCAACCGTCCCGCCGAATTGGAGCTTTATCACTCGGTCGGCTGCAATGCCGTCCCGCTGGAAGTCGCCGACATTCTGCCCGGCCTCGAGACGGGATTAATTGATTGCTTGTGCCTGCCGCCGACGTTCGCCCTGGCCACTCAAGTTGACTCGGCCGCTCCCAATATGCTCGACATGAACTGGGTGCCGCTGGTCGGCGCCGCCATCATCAATAAAAAAACCTGGGACAGCCTTTCGCCCGAGGCTCAGGAAGCCCTGCGCAAATCAGCCCGGGAAGCCGGCAAACTCATCAAGGCCGACGGTCGGCGCGAAAACGTGGAATCCATTGAGGCGATGCGCAAACGCGGACTGAAAATCCACACGTTGACGCCGGAACTCGACGCCGAATGGGATCGGACAGTCGAGAATGCGTGGCCCAAGATTCGCGGGACGGTTGTTCCCGCCGACATCTTTGACGAGGTCATGAGCCAGTTG
>Ga0208188_1000421_pt1 | contig 29066 bp, 23 predicted proteins | sample June2015DPH_8_50_FD_184698 | JGI IMG/M metagenome (GOLD analysis project Ga0208188, IMG submission 184698) | Peatland microbial communities from SPRUCE experiment site at the Marcell Experimental Forest, Minnesota, USA - June2015DPH_8_40... | ecosystem: Environmental > Terrestrial > Soil >...
TGGAGATCGACGCGGTCGTATTCGACCTCGGCGGTGTGCTCGTCGATGTGAACTACCGCTACCTGTATCGGCAGTTGCTCCCGTCGGAGGAAGCTGTCGAGGAGTTCCTTGCCACAATCTGCACCCCAGAGTGGCAGGAGCATCACGATCGCGGAAGGCCAATGGCAGAAGGCGTCGCCGAACTCGTCTTGACCCACCCTGAGCATGCCGAGCTGATCAGGGCATGGGATCGGCGCTTCCCAGAGTTCTGGGGCGGCCAGATACCCGGATCGGTAGAGGTACTCACCGAGTTGCGCGAGAAGCGAATGCCGCTCTACGTCCTCACAAACTGGCCCGCAGAGAAGTTCCCCGTCGCCCGCGAGCGCTTTGCATTCATCGAATGGTTCGATGGTGTGCTCGTGTCAGGCGAGGTCGGCCTCACCAAGCCGGACCCGGCCATCTTCGAACTGCTCTGTCGACGATTCGACCTGCGGCCGGAGAGAACGCTGTTCATCGATGATGCAAACCGTCACGTAGAAGCGGCTCGGGAACTCGGATTCAAGACGATACGGTTCAGCGACCCCGACCAGCTGCGGGCCGAGCTGGTTGAGCTTGGAGTTCTCGGCGCAACGACAGATTGAGTCGGCGGTCTTGAAAGATCGCTCAAGTTGGCCAGTGTCGCCTGCTCAGTTCCCCCAGATCTGGCGCGAGGCCCTGACTAGGGATTGTTGGTGGACGCGATCTGCTCCGTGCCCCTCCGTCCGCCGGGAACGAGACAGTTCGTGTCCACCCTGAGGCGCCGGCCTCAGAGACTGGTGCCTTCTGCACGGCCGTCAGCTTTGAACCCTGAACGTCTTGACCCCAGTCAAATGCGTGGGGCCCAAAAATACAGCGCGGGAGCCTCCGTGGCCGTGCCGAACGACGGCTATACACCCGGCCCAACAGTGCCGCGAAAATGAACACGGAATCCGACCTGAGGAGGACCGTCCGAGCTAGAGACCCACTGGAAAGTCCCCTGAAGCAACAGCTGGGACAACGGTGACGTGTGCTCGGTGAACGGCGACATACAGACCCTGAACTCCTCTGGATCACCCCGCGGCTACAGCTCCGGGCGGCGTAGCCTGCCACTCGCCGACCTAGTGAGATGATGCCGTCGTGACTGACGGCATTCCGAGCAGCGTCGACGTGAGCACGCTAATGGGCAACCCCGTCGCGATAGAGCTCACCATGGCGCTCGGCACGATCACCGATGTCACCGACGGCCTGCGCGGCTTGGTGCCACTCGTCGCCACCGCTGCTGAGCAGCACGACGAAAAGTCGGCGAACGCCGTCGCTGAGCAATCGCCAGCCGCCGCGCGAATCTTTGACGAGCGCAAGAAATCACTTCGCGACGCGCTCGACGCGGCAGTGGACAAGATGCACGCGAGACTCGAGACCCTGCCAGTCGATCGAGACGCGGTCGAGAGGGTCACGTCCGCGAAGTTCCTAACTGACCCGGTCGGGACGGTCGAAGCGATCGCCCCAGACGCAATGGGGATCATCGGCGATCTCATGGGAGAGTTCTCGAACCTGCCACTCACCTCGCTGGACGAAGCCGACTACCTCCGTGCGTACGCCACCGCGCCGATGCGGGCGAGTCGACGGTCGCTGCTCCTCCGCTCGCTCTACCTCACCGGTCTCGGCTCCATCGAGCCGCTTCTGGCCCGCATGGTCCGGCTCCTGCTCGTCCACGCCGAAGGACATCGCTATCCGAGCCTTACCGCGCCGGGCCTGGAGGAGCGAGTGCGCGAACTGTGCTACGGGCCGCCATCGAAATGGCGCACCTCACTGGTAAGCGACCTCGGCGTCGAACAGCTCGCTGAGGCGGCCGACTGGACAGACCTCGACCGCATGTGGGAAGACCGCAACGCGTTCATGCACCGTGCCGGCATCGTTGACGAGAGGCACGCCGCGACGTCGGGGCTTGACGTCGGCATGCCGATCGAGTTGACCTCGGAACTCGTCGAGCAAGCGCTCGACCGCATTGGCGTGCTGCGCTTCGTAATCGTCGCCTGCGTCCACCTCTATCTGCATCCTGGCGTCCGCGATGCTCTGTACGACGAGGCGTTCGCCCGGTTCGCAGGAGCCCTGCGCGATGAACGGTGGTCCTTCGCTGAGGGAGTTGTCCGTCTGCTCGACGCGCTTGCCGACGACGAGAGGACCAGGGCCGAGGTCCTCGTCGATCGGTGGCTGATTAAGAGCCGCAAGCACGGCGCCGCCGCCGTGAAGGCCGAGGTACAGGCGTGGGACGTCAGCGAGCTCGGCCCCCGGTTCGCGATGGCGCGCCTATTCTTGCTCGAGGAATGGGAGGCGGCGCTCGCGATGCTCGATGAGCTCGTACGCGCGGCGGCTGTGAAGCGTGTCGTGCTCATTTCGGTCCCGCTCTTCGACCCCGTGCGACAGATGGACCGCTTCCGTCGCATCCTCGAGATGGCCCCCTGACTCACGCCGCTCTCGACATCGCTTGCCTGCCAGGGAACTCGAACGGGTATCCGGGTGTACATCAAAGTCCACAGACCTGCAGCAGACCCGTCAGATTCGGGACGGAACCGACATCGCTACGACTGTCTTTCGCTATTCCGTGACGATAAGCAACGATAGATGTACGGGCTGTCTGCGCCGTGACGTACGTCCATCCCTATCCTGCTGGCTCGTGAACCTTGGAAAGGGGTCTAGCTCGAGGCAGCAGAAGAAACGCTCGGCGTTTGGTGGTTCGGTCTCCGAGGATTTTCGTGCCGCCAACGCCCGGTACCTTTCCCGCGGCGACGCCCTCTTTGCGCAGATCATGACGCCGAGCACTACCTAGATCGAACGTCGGTAGGGCAGTGATCGCGGAGGCCATGGCTTCAACCTCGCTGATCGCCCACAACGGACGACCCGCGTTCGTAACGAGTCGCTGAAGTCCTCCGCGAATGGTCCCCCCGGTCACACCAAGTCCTGCTCCCACTGAGCCGAGAGTCGACCAGACCCGCGCTGTGCCGGAGGAGTCATTGACCGCTAGCCATACGAAGCCGGCAGTCATCAGCACGGTCACGAGTAATGCCAACCAATAGTGAGCTGCAACTCGCAGAATGGCCTGACGGGCGCGTCGTAGCGCACCCTCAGCAGCTTGGACATACCCATCAATCGACATGAATGACTGTGCCGGCTGTTGACCAGTAAGTACCGAACGCCACAAATCACCCTGGTGTCGAAGCGCGCCGACGACTTGTTCATGCGCGGCCTCCCATGCTCCCGGAATAGAGGAGAACACGCCGTTCCATATGCGCCAGTACGTGAGGGATTGGCCCACAGCTTGACCTGCATCCTGCGGAAGGATTACTTGCGTGCGTTTCAACCAGTTGACGAGAACGCCGACGCGACCAGGATTAAATGCTTCGTTAAATGATGATTCATCACGCGGCAACCAACACGTGTCGCAAAGCGCTCGGCCAAGCGAATATGCGTCGGCCAAACTCGGCGAACTTGCTTGTAGGCGACCAATTATCTCGATGTGCAGCGATAGCAATGCGGTGAGGAACCGTGACAGATCTGGTGCTGTGACATCCCATGTCGACACGAGCGCGTCGACGCTGATCGGATCCTTGTCTGGCAACGAGAGAAAGGTGGCCAATCGGGTGACCGAAACGGCTATTTCCTCAGCCGCGATCGGCACGCGAACTGCCGCCGCCATCTCATTGAGCGTCGGGAGATGGCCGTGCGAACGATCGTCTCTACGCAGTAAGGGTCCGTGGAGGCTCGCCATCACCCATCCCAGTTGGAAAGCGTCACCACCAAGTTCAATCGTCGGCGACGGTGGGGGCGAGGTCAAAGGCGAGGCGGCACCTTCCGCTGGTAGGGTGCAGTCGGCGCTCGCTGTCGGAAAATTGGATTCGTTCGCCACGGCAATTTTCCCTCGTAGCTTAGTTAGCTTACGCGTGCCGATCGAAGTGAAGCGCATCGAGCAGATTCGAGTTATGAGACCCATTTCGACCGTCTGACGTGTTATCGGCAGTGGACTGGTGTGGTCCAGATTTGCCATCTGCGCTGGACTGATGCACTCATCACGGTCTTCTGGCAGGAATGACGGTTCCGTCGTTCCCTCGGGCGTTCGTGGGATTTCCATGGGATGCCTTCGACCTTCGGGTTCATGTGCGGGTCTTTCTCCGGGCGGGTCACGAGAGCTTTGCATCGAGGTAGTGGAGGAGGGTCCTTCCATATCCTTGCTTCAGTGTGCAGCCGCTACGGGCTCTCCCTGGTCGATCACCTGGTGGTGGTCGGCTGACGGTGAGGGCCGTGAGCTGGTTTCAGCGCTCCTGACCAGCCCTGTCGTACCATCTCTACATGATCACTGGTGCCATCAAGAGCCAAGTCGACAAGGTCTGGGACGCCTTCTGGTCGGGTGGCATCTCTAACCCACTTGAGGTGATCGAACAGATCACGTACCTCCTTTTCCTACGTCGTCTCGACGACATACAGGTCCTGGAGCAGAACAAGGCCACGCGACTCAAGAGGCCGCTGGAGCACCGAATCTTCCCAGAGGGGAAGGACGAGCTGGGGCGACCCTACGAGGACATGCGCTGGTCCCGGCTTCGAAACCTCTCCCCTGACGAGATGTTCACCGTCGTTGACCGACACGTCTTCCCGTTTCTCCGCACGCTCGGCGGCAACGGTTCAACGTACGCGCATCACATGAAGGACGCGCGGTTCACGATCCCCACCCCTCAGTTGCTTGCGAAGGTTGTCGACCTCATCGCCGAAGTCCCGATGGAGGATCGCGACACGAAGGGCGACCTCTATGAATACATGCTCGCCAAGATCGCGACGGCTGGGCAGAACGGTCAGTTCCGGACGCCTCGACACATCATCCAGCTCATGGTCGAGATGGCTGCACCGACCCCAACCGATGTCATTTGCGACCCTGCCTGCGGCACTGCAGGTTTCCTGATCGCAGCGGGCGAGTACTTGCGCCATCACAACCCCGAGATGCTCCGAGACGAGAAACCTCGGGCACACTTCCACCAGGAGATGTTCCACGGGTTCGACTTCGACAACACAATGCTCCGAATCGGCAGCATGAACATGCTCCTCCACGGCGTCGAGAATCCAGACGTCCGGTATCGCGACTCCCTTTCTCAAGACCACGCTGACGATGAAGAGCGCTACAGCCTGGTCCTTGCCAATCCGCCGTTCGCTGGATCACTCGACTTCGAGCACACTGCCAAGGACTTGCAAGCCATCGTCAAGACGAAAAAGACGGAGCTGCTCTTCCTAGCGTTGTTCATCCGCTTGCTCAAGCCCGGAGGGCGAGCCGCAGTCATCGTCCCAGATGGAGTCCTGTTCGGGTCAAGCAACGCCCACAAGACGCTGAGGAAGATACTCGTCGAAGACCAGAAGCTCGATGGCGTCGTGTCTCTCCCCGGAGGGGTGTTCCGCCCCTACGCTGGGGTTTCCACGGCGATCCTTCTCTTTACGAAGACAAACTCGGGCGGAACCGACCACGTGTGGTTCTACGACCTGGAAGCCGATGGCTGGTCGCTTGACGACAAGCGAGCCCCTCTTTTGCCCGAGGGCAAACTCGGCCCTGTACCCGGCGCTCCCCTAACGCCCGACAAACATGCGAAGAACAACTTGCCCGACACCTTGGCCCGATGGACGAGCCGAACTGGAAGCGAACTCCACCGATCCCGGACGGAGCAGAGCTTCTGCGTTCCCAAAGCCGACATCGTTGCCCCGGGCTACGACCTCAGCCTGAACCGCTACAAAGAAGTCGTCCATGAGGAAGTGGAGCATCGGCCGCCACCGGAGATTCTTACTGACCTAGCCACGATCGAACAAGAGATCCAGGTTGAGATGAAGAACCTGGCGGACATGCTGCGGTGACCCGAGACCAAACTCCCCTTGGTCAACTCATACGGCCCGCGAAGGCGCGCCGAGCCGCAACCACGACCTACCCAATTCTCTCCATGACCATGCACTCAGGTCTCGTAGATCAGTCGAACAAGTTCAAGAAACGCGTAGCGAGTGCAGACACATCGCAGTATCGCGTGGTGACAAGAAGTCAGCTAGTCGTCGGCTTCCCAATTGATGAGGGGGTTCTATCCTTTCAGCGCCTTTACGACGAGGCGATTGTGAGCCCGGCATATGACGTGTGGGATTTGATCGATGATCACTCAATAGACACCAGCTATCTTGAACGTTTCCTACGCTCTCCGAAGGCTCTAAGTTTCTATAGATCCAAACTTCGTGGCACGACGGCACGTCGCCGGACGCTGCCCGATGACATCTTTCTGTCCCTGATGATTCCGGTGCCGCGGTTGCCAGAACAGAGGAGAATTGCGGCAATTCTCGATCAAGCAGATGCACTCCGAGCCAAGAGGCGAGCTGTCCTTGCCGGGCTTGACACTCTCACAAATTCGGTATTCATTGAGATGTTCGGCGATCCCGCGACCAATCCGATGCGTTGGCCCCTCATGCCAATCGGCAAAGTTGGACGAGTGATAACAGGAAACACTCCCAGCCGCGCCGTCCCTGAATACTTTGGGAATGATATCGAGTGGATTAAGTCCGACAACATCAACACGCCTGAGTTTTTTGTTACTCCCGCTACGGAAGGATTGTCAACAGCGGGGCGAGCAGTGGCCCGCGTGGCGCCACCCTCATCGATTCTTGTCACGTGCATCGCTGGGAGCCCGGACTGCATCGGAAATTCGGCGATGACGGACCGGCCCGTAGCATTCAATCAACAGATAAATGCACTGATCCCCGAGCAAGGCGATGCCGACTTCATCTATGCGCAATTCCTGGTTGGCAAGCGACTCATCCAACAAGCATCCACATCAAGCATGAAGGGCATGGTGAGCAAGTCGCGCTTTGAGAACGTGCAGATCATGTTTCCGCCGGCCGATCTCCAGCGCGACTTTGCACAGCGAGTCTCGGCTATCCGGAGACTCAGGGAACAAATGTCCGAGTCACTCGCTCAGTTGGATGCTCTCTTCGCTTCTCTTCAACACCGAGCGTTCCGGGGCGAGCTATGAGCAACTTCAATTTCCTCGCCGACGAATGGCCTGACATCCAGGAGGCCGCTGACAGGGCCGAGGCGTCGATGACTGCTGACCCACGGACGTCGTGCTTCTACGCACGCCGCGCTACGGAGCTAGTCGTCAACTGGATCTACAAGGCTGACTCAACCCTTCGCCTTCCGTACCAGGACAACCTTGGGGCGTTGCTGCATGAGCCCACGTTCAAACAGGCGGTGGGAGAAGCCGTCTTCAATAAGGCCGTCCTCATCACCCGCGTCGGGAATCGAGCCGTGCATGATAACCGAGCGATCCCGGAGTCGGCGTCGGTGGCGGCGGTTCGCGAGCTGTTCCATGTGTGCTACTGGCTTGGCCACACCTACGCACGTGGAGCGAAGCCTGCACCAGGACTTACCTACAACCCGGATGCTGCGGCACCATCGGTCGCAGTCGGCGCGCAGACCGCTGAGAAACTGCAGGAACTAAAGGCGTCTCTCGCTGAGCGAGACGAGAAGCTCACTGCCCTCCTGGTTGACCGGGAAGCGCTCGACGATGAGCTTGTCCGTCTGCGGGTCGAGGTGGCCAAAGCGAAGAAGGAAGCTGCCGAGCACGCGGATATCCACGACTACTCCGAGGCTGAGACCCGGACGCACATCATCGATGAGTATCTCCACGAGGCCGGGTGGCCGCTTACCGATGAGTGGGACCGTGAGTACGAGGTCTCCGGGATGCCGAACCAGCAGAACACGGGATTCGTTGACTACGTCCTCTGGGGCGACGACGGCAAGCCTCTGGGTCTTGTTGAAGCGAAGCGCACGACTAAGTCTCCGCTGGCGGGGAAACAGCAGGCAAAGCTCTACGCAGACTGCCTGGAGGAGGAGTTCGGCCGAAGGCCAGTGATCTTCTACTCCAACGGGTACCAGACCTGGATTTGGGATGACCAGATGTACCCGCCCCGCGAGGTACAGGGCTTCTACACAAAGGATGAACTGGAACTCCTCATCCAGAGAAGGACGAGCCGTAAGTCACTCGCGACCGCCGAGATCAATGACGCCATCGTCGAGCGGTACTACCAGACGAGAGCCATACGTAGGATCGGAGAGACATTCGAGAACGACCTTGAACGGAAGGCCCTCCTCGTGATGGCGACGGGGGCTGGGAAGACCCGAACGGTCATCGCGCTCTCCGACCTCCTCATGCGCTGCAACTGGGCGAAACGCATCCTGTTTCTTGCTGATCGGATTGCGCTCGTGAATCAGGCGGTTGGAGCGTTCAAGACTCATCTCCCCTCATCGTCTCCCGTGAACCTCGTCGCCGAGCGTCACGGCGATGGCCGTGTCTACGTGTCGACCTACCCGACGATGATGGGCCTGATCGACGAGATGCAGAACGGTCGCCGTCGATTCGGGCCGGGACACTTCGACCTCATCGTCATCGATGAGGCGCATCGCTCCGTGTACCAGAAGTACCGGGCAATCTTCGACTACTTCGACAGCCTCCTCGTTGGTCTCACTGCAACCCCGAAGGATGAGATCGACATCAACACGTACGAGCTCTTTGACCTGGAGCGGGGTGTACCGACCGACGCCTACCAACTTGACGATGCCGTCAAGGACGGGTTCCTCGTCCCGCCCATCGCCGTCTCCGTTCCCATCAAGTTCCAACGGCAGGGCATCACATACAAGGACCTCTCCCCAGAAGAGCAGGAGAAGTGGGATGCCCTGGAGTGGGGGGACGACGACCCGATACCCGACAGGGTGGAGTCATCTGCGCTGAACGCGTGGCTCTTCAACGAGGACACGGTCGACAAGGTTCTCACGCACCTCATGACGGAGGGCCAGCGGGTCGCAGGCGGCGACAGGATTGGCAAGACGATCATCTTCGCGAAGAATCAGGCGCACGCGGAGTTCATCGTCGAGCGCTTCGATGCGAACTACCCGAAGTTTAAGGGTGCCTTTGCACGCACCATCCATCACGGCGTTACCTATGCCCAGTCATTGATCGACGACTTCTCGAACCCGGCCAAGCCGCCGCACATCGCCGTCTCTGTCGACATGCTCGACACCGGCATCGATGTCCCCGATGTGGTCAATCTCGTCTTCTTCAAGCAGGTTCGCTCCAAGACCAAGTTTTGGCAGATGGTGGGACGTGGAACCAGGCTCCGTCCAGACCTCTTCGGCCCAGGTGACGACAAGAAGAGCTTCTTCATCCTCGACTACTGCGGCAACCTCGAATTCTTCAGCTTGGACCCGGCAACAGCCGAGGGACGTCTCGGTGAGACACTCAGCACCAAGCTCTTCACGACCCGCCTCGATCTCATCGCAGAGCTGGACCGCAGCAAGGGGTCGGGCACCGGAGACGAGGAGGCCGGGCAGCTCCGATCGGAGACGGCATCACTCCTGCACGGTGTGGTGGCGTCCATGAACCTCGACAACTTCGTCGTGCGCCCGAAGCGAGAGCATGTCGAGCGGTTCGCCAAGCCAGAGGCGTGGACCGTCCTAGAGCAGGACGACCTCCACGAGCTTGCCTCGGAGGTAGCTCCGCTCCCCTCTGACGTTGAGGCGGAAGAGGAGGAGGCCAAGCGCTTCGACCTCCTGATGCTCAACCTGCAGCTCGCCGTTCTGCGCCACGAGCCGCGCTTCACGAAACTTCGAGATCAGGTCATTTCCATCGCAGAGATGCTCGAAGAGCAAGCCAACATCCCGATGGTGAGAAAGCAGCTCGTCGTCCTGGAGGAGATCCAGTCCGAGGAATGGTGGCAGGACGTCACCGTGGTGATGCTGGAGCAGGTTCGAAAGAAGCTGAGAGACCTCGTTCGGTTCATCGAGAAGCGGAACCGGAACGTTCTGTACACAGACTTCGAAGACGAGATCGGAGCTGCGACGTCGTTCGATCTTCTCGGGATCACGCCATCACCGGACATGGAGCGCTTTCGGGCTAAGGCGCGTGCATTCCTACACGACCACCAGGACCACATCGCCATCCACCGGCTCCGAATGAACAAACCCTTGACGCCGAACGACTTGGTGGCCCTGGAGAGCATGCTGGCGGAGAACGGCATCGGCGATGCCGAGACCATCGCCAGAGCGAAGGAAGAAAGTCAAGGGCTCGGGCTGTTCGTCCGATCACTGATCGGACTCGACCGAGGCGCAGCCAAAGAGGCGTTCGCCGACTTCCTCGAAGGAAGGACGCTCACCGGGAATCAGATCGAATTCATTGATCTGATCATCAATCACCTCACTGAGCACGGCGTCATGGGTGCAGCACTGCTGTACGAGTCACCGTTCACGGATATCGCCCCACATGGCCCAGACGACCTGTTTACCTCGGACGAGGTAGATCGACTCGTAGCGGTTCTGGGTCATGTCCGCGCTGCGGCGGAGGCCGCTTAGTCGTGGGGGCCAGACCAGCAGTCCACTCGTAGAAGTCGCCATCGTCGGCGTAGTGGTGACCGTCTGGGTGGATGAGGTCGGTATCGACTGAGCAGCCGCACCGATCGCAAGAGACCCACGACTGTTCCCGCCACAGCGGGTGGCTCGCCATCTGCTCGAGCTGCCGCACGAGCTGGGCGAGGTTGGCGTCGGTCCGTTCGTCGTCGGGCTCGGAGAAAACGAAGTGATAGCGGACCAGCTCTGGAATGTCGGTGATCGTGTAGGCCATGACTGCCAGTCCTTTCCCTTCTCGGTTCATCGGGCGCGAAGAGCCCGAAGGAAAAGTACGGCGGCAAGGGACTCCGTGAGGACGGAAGATCCGAAGCGAAGCGGAGACTCGGACCGCCTTGCGGCCGTGCGGCTTCGGACCACGCTGACCAGGACGAACCTGAGATGGGGTGTCCAGATCGTGGCCTACCGGTGCCGATGATGCGGAAGATCATTCCGACGACTGGCTGATCGAAGGACGGGTAACTGCGGGCTTTGCTGCGATGGAGGCGGGCGCGAGCACGCCGGCCCTCCCCTGCCCGCGACAGCGACCACCCCGAGCACCAGTACCACCAGCACGACAACGATGGCGACGGCGATCACGAGGAGCAAGAGCAAGAGCAAGAGCAAGAGGAAGAGGAAGAGGTTGGTGCCTCCTGGCCTGCGATTCAGCTCCGGAGGACGGGCCGGAGCGCGCATCCTGGGATGCCAGAGCGGTTAGGTGCAAGCCCGGATCTGCGCCATGACGGTGCAACTCCGGGTACAAAGCTAACCATTCAGTTAGGATTAGGCCCGGAAGAAGCCTGCAGCGGGATCTATCCGGGTATGGAGCTAACCATGGGAACCGAACAGCCAGAAGCCAAGAGGGGCGTTCGATCGGACCGCCGGATCCCCGGATGGGCGGCGGGTCTGCTGGCACGCCTCGCCCGGGACTGTCCGACGGTCGTGAGCAGGGAGGACATCGAGGCCGACCTCAAGGAGTCGGGCTCATCTCGGCAGGTCGACCCGACGGTCCGGGAGTTGCAGCGGCTCGGGTGGCTCAAGCCCCTCCACGTGAAGGGAGTCTGGGCCTACGTGCCACCCGGCGAAGAGGAGGTTATCGACCCCTACATCGACCTACGCGGGTGGAAGGCTCGGGAGCCCGATGCCACCTTCGCTCTCGCCGGGGAGGCGGCGGCATGGCATCTCGGCTACCTGGACCGGGCCTTCTCTGGTCCGGTTGCAGTCTGGACCCCCACCAAGAGCCGGCTGCCCCACGGGCTCCGGGCTCATCTGTCGATCGTCACGCTGGGGTGGCGCATCGACGATGCTCCTCGGCTGGGACCGACGACCGCCCTGCTGCACCGGCGCCGACTGGACACGCAAACGTGGACCGGGGGCCTGCCCGGATTGGGATCCGAAGCTCTCATCGTGCAGCTCTCGGCCAGGCCAATGTCGTTCCGAGTGTGGGGAGACCTCGTCCGCCACCTGGAACAGCTCGCCGAGGACTGCGACGAGGAGCGACTCGTCGGGCTGCTCGGCAAGCAGTCATCGTCAGCGTGGCAACGAGCCGCCTACCTACTGCACTGCGGCAATCGCCACGACGATGGCGTTGCGCTGCTGAAACGGCGGCCGATGACGAACATGCCCAAGGTGCAGTTCGGCGAGGGACCAAAGACGGTGTGGGCACCGGAGTTTTCCGTCGTGGATCGGCTCATAGCGCCATCGCAGGATGCAGGTGGGAAAGCCTGACATGGCCGCTCCCTCACTGACACGCGCCCTCATCGGCCGGCACGGTGCGGGTCGGGCCGACACGTACGACGCAGCACTACTCGACGTCGCACAGGACCACGCGCTCTGGCTCCTTGCCGAGCTCGGCTTTTTCGCAGACGGAACACTGATCTTCAAGGGCGGCACAAGCCTGCGGAAATGCCGCCTGGGCGGTGCCGGCAGGTTCTCGACGGACCTCGACTTCGCCGCGCCCGCCGACGACACCGTCCTGGAGGTCTGCGGGGCCATCGACGGCGCACTGGTGTCGGGTTTCAAGTTCTCTCTCTCGCCGACTCGCGGCGACGGTCGCCACTGGAATCTTGCGGTCGAGCATCCCGACCTCGGACGCCCCAACATCGGCGCGTCAGTCGAGTTCGTGAGACGACCACTCGTTCTCGCACCCGAGGTTCTCCCCTTCGTGTCGCTTCCCGTGCACCGTGGTTACGACATGGCACTGCCGTCGTTGCCGGTGATCGCCGAGGCGGAGGCGTGCGCCGAGAAGCTCGCCCGCTACCGACGGACCGCACTGGGCCGTGACGTGTACGACCTGGCACAGATGGCCAGTCGTCCCATTGACGAACCGCTCGTGCGTCGACTCTGGGTGCTCAAGGTGTGGGGCGATGTCGTGGATGATCGGCGTGGTGACGGACCTCTCGATCCGGCCGACGTTCTCACCGAGCGCCGCGAGCAGGACTTTGCATCGGAGTCAATCGGGATGTTGACGCAGCCGGTGGACCTCCCGCGATGGGAGCGCCAAGTCCGTCATCGATATGGATTCCTCGCGGATCTAGACGATGACGAACGCCGCTGGGCGGCGTGCGATCCCCGTCACCGCCGAGAGGTCGAGGCCGCCCTGGCCGCCGTTGGGTTTCCGACGGGCCGATCATGAATGCCGCGCCAGTGGTGCGGCATTTCGTAGCCGGAGGCCAAGGGCGGCGTCAGGCCGAGGCTTTGGCGAGGGCCACAACCTGCCGGTGGTCGGCATTGGCACCGCGTTGGTACGCGTATGCCCGAGCCTCGATGTCGTATTCCGACGAGCAGTACGGGATGCCGAGCGGGCCTCGCCCGGTGCGTTCGTCGAGGTTGGCGAATGCCTCACCAATGATCGAATCCTCCGCGACAGGGAGGTTCTTGTAGGTCCGGCGGTCGGGCCATACATCTGAGGAGTTCCAGCTCCTGATGCGGAGAACGGCCGTACCACGATCAAGTTGCTCCTGTCGACGGGTCCTCGCCGGACTGGCCACGAAGAGACAGGCCATGTCGACGGTGAGGGTGAGGGCACGGCGTCCCGACGCCTCGAACGAAGTGCCGAACTCCTCCTGGAACTTCTCGATCAGCGCGAACGACAGGGGTTCGTCGCTCATCCGGCTCAGAAAACGCAGCCGGGGCATGGTCAGCTCGGCCGCCCCGATGTCACAGAGTTGCTCCTCTTCGGCACTGGGGTCCTTGACACCTGGACTGACCTCACGAAAAAAGGTGTGCACGATCTCGTGGGCGAAGGAGAAGTGGCGGCGCTCCTCGGGCTCGTCGGCGTTGACGATGACGCTGTATCCGCCGTCCTTCGGCACCAACAGCCCAGAGCAGCTGGTGTGGACGGGTATCTCACCGGGCACGCACTCGCGGATCAGGCGGATCGAACCGAGGACGTTGAGCAGCGTGGGGCCTTGATCAGTGGGGCATTCATCGACCAGCTCGCGACACAGGCGAACGATCAGCGCCTCAGGATCAGCCTCGCCGTGGTATTTGCAGAGTTCGAGAACAACGGGGTCGTGCCAGGCCATTTCACGCGGTCAAGACCGCCCCTCCGAATACATCTGAATCGTGCGATGGACGTGCTTCCAATCCTCGGCAGAGATGGGAGTACGTCCACGTGCGCGGATGCCGGCGAGCATCCGGGCGTCTTCCGGCGGGACGTTGTTCTCCCGGACGTACTCCGCGAGCCCGGGGGGCCACGAGCTCATGTCGTCGAAGGACGGGAGCGTCTTGCCGAGGAGATCCCCAACAGAGATGCCGAGGGCCGTTCCTATTGCGTACAGGGTCTCCGCCGAGGGCTTGCGCGGCGTGTCCGCCGTCTCGTTGAGAATCTCCGAGAGATAGCCCTTGGCGACCCCGGACTCACGGTGGAGGTCGCCGAGTGACATTCCCCGGTCCTCCAAGAGACGTCGGATCCTCTCCCCCACGGTGGCCGCGCCTTGTAGGAGTTCGAAAAGATCACCCATACGGAGGAGGATACCAGAGGAGTTCCTGGTAGGGAACGATCTCGTTCTCGACCGTCGGGCAGGCGTTCTTGATCGAGTACACTTACGATAGCGACCTAGAACCCCCTGGGCCGCCGGAATCAGAGGTGAGGTATGAGCGACCTGAGGACCCACGAGGACGAGAAGCAGGATCACGAGGGCGTCGACGTCTTCATCGATGACGACCCGTTTCACTTCGACACCCGCCACACGACCGGCAGGGAGATCAAGGAAAGGGCGGGCATCCCGGACGACTACTCCCTGTACCTCCGGCGTGAGGGCGAGAACGAGCCGATCCGCGACGACGAGGAGGTCCACCTACACGAGGGCGAGCACTTCTTCTCCGAGCAGGATCACGAGGGCGTCGACGTCTTCATCGATGACGACCCGTATCACTTCGACACCCGCCGCACGACCGGCAGGGAGATCAAGGAAAGGGCGGGCATCCCGGACGACCACTCCCTGTACCTCCGGCGTGAGGGCGAGAACGAGCCGATCCGCGACGACGAGGAGGTCCACCTACACGAGGGCGAGCACTTCTTCTCCCGGCCGCCGTCGAACGTCTCATGACCGACGACGAATTCTCCAAGGGTGTCGCCGCCGTACGGGCGGTGTACGGCGGCACCCGAGTACTCCCAACAACCGGCACCATCCGGCCGTTGAGGGTGGCCCCCATCCCGATTCCGAAGGAATTCTGGGGTGGCGGGATCACCAGACTGCTCGTCGTCTTTGATCTCGGAAACCACGACTCCGTGCGACCGCGGGGGCTGATGGGCGACGAGTGGCGCATCGCGGGCGGTGGCGTGCCGCACAACGCCAGTGCGGTCTACGAGTTCGGTGAGGCCTGGCAGGCATTCTCGTGGAACTTCAAGTGGCCGCCAGCTCTCAGCGTCCTGCAAACCGTCGAGGCCTACCTCGGGAGGTTCGATGACCACCAGTGAGCTGCGTGTCCCGGGGGACGTACACGCTGCCGTCCTTCGGGACATCACGCGGCCCGAGGAATGGGCAGGATACCTGTTGTGCGGCGTGGGTCGAGACCGCGATCGCGAGCTGCTCCTCGCCCGTGACTGGGTCCCGGTTCCGGCCGATTACCACCTGACGGGCACGGGCCACGGGTTCAGCTGGCACCCCGACTTCGACGTCCAGATGCTCAACCGGGCACAGCGGGAACGCCTCGCCTGCGTGATTCTGCACTTCCACGGGGGGCCATCGCCGACCCTGGGTGAACTGAGTGACCGTCAGACTGCGAACTCTCTCATGCCGTTCCTGTCGGGTGAGGCCTCCGGGCGTCCTCACGTCTTCGGTGTTCTGGGCGACCACGCGGCAAGCGGCGTCGTGTTCCGAGACGGGCACGAGGCCGGACGATTGAACGGAATGCGTGTAAGCAGCTCCTCGCTCCACGACTGGAGTGTCGGTCCGAGGCGGCAGCGTGAGCCCGACCAAGACCTGCGACACGATCGGATGATTCGAGGTTTCGGCGAGGAGGCATACCGACGGCTACGCACATCAACCGTCGGTGTCGTTGGCTGCGGCGGCGGCGGGTCGCATGTCGTGCAGCAGTTGGCCTACCTCGGGGTCGGATCATTGGTTGCCATCGACGGCGACCTCGTGGAGGAGACGAATCTCAATCGCCTCATCGGAGCCCTACCGGCCCGTCGTCGTCGCAAGTTTGTAGACCGGATCCTGCGCCGGGGACGGGGGGACGTCGGCCGAACGAAGGTCGAGGTGATGAGACGGCTCGTGGACTCGATCGATGAGTCCACCCGGGTGAGGGCGATCCAAGACCGGTTTCCCAGTCGGGAGACGGTGGAAGCCCTCCGCCTGTGCGACATCGTCATCGCGTGTGTCGACAAGCTGCAAGTCCGCGATGATCTGAATCGCCTGTGTAAGAGGTATCTCATCCCGCTCTTGGACGTGGGGTTGGAGATAACCCCACACCCCGAAGGTGGCGGGGTCATCTGCGCCATCCCCGGCAGGGTGACCAAGGTTCTCGCCGATGGCCCGTGCCTTCGGTGTCAGGGTGTCATCGACGACGCGAAGCTCGCCGCCGAGCGCGATGGGAAACCCATGGGCTATTCGGGTTCGGCCCGGATCCCCGACCCGGCGGTCGTCACGCTGAATGGGATCGTGGCGTCAACGGCTGCCACCGAGGTCTTGCAACTTCTCACTGGATTCGCCGGTGACTCTGCGCCGAATTGCGGCTGGATCTACGACGGATTGCGAGGGGTGACCGAGCGGGTGGTGAAGCCATTCCGTGGGTGTACGGCGTGTCAAGCCGAGCGAGCGCTTGGCGACGTGTAGAAAGAAATGAAGAGGAAAGAAATCATGGCAAAGAAGAACAAGGGTGAAGAGCCGAGGATCGTCGGTGCCGGTATCGGTGGTGCGACAGGCGCGATGATCGGCGCCGCGGTCGGCGGACCGGTAGGTGCGGTGATCGGTGCCGGCGTAACGGCTCTCGTCGGCCACTGGGCCGAGGGGAAACTCCGGAAGTAGCGGCGGCCGGCTGTAGAAGGTGCCTACGTCGGGATCACAAGGGCGCAGTTCGATCTTCAGGCCGTCGTGATCAGAAGACGGGATCTCTCGCGACCCGTCGCCGACGACGTACTCCCCGTGCTGCGTGATGAGACGAGCGCGCTCCTCGACGATCAGCCTGAGGCTGAGCCCGAAGACAGCGTCACCGCCGCCGCGTAGTCTGCATTCGGAACCTGCGTCGCGTACCATTTGCACCGCGTGTGGGACGCAATGAGCTGCCGCTGCAGCTTCTAATTGAACCGGGTTCGGATGCGCGAACTCGACCGGTCATCGCAGTAACCTCTGGCTCCGCGCTGATCGATTCCAACGCGGGAGTACGTCGTGGCTCGTATACGGCTGGTTGTCACGGTCAAGTCCTATCCCCAGCCGAGTCGGAAGTACAGCGAATCAGTCTGTGTCGCCGGCATTCGCACCGATACTTCTGTCCCAGAGTGGGTGCGGTTGTACCCCGTGCTCTTCCGTGATCTTCCAGCGGATCAGCAATTCAAGAAGTGGTCGGAGATCGAGCTTGAGGTGTCCAACTCGTCGGATACCAGGCCTGAGAGCGTGAAGCCTGACCCATCCACTATGAGGGTGCTGCGGGAGATCGGTCCTGCTAACAACTGGGCAGAGCGTATGGATCTGGTGGAACCTCTCATTATCGGCTCGATGTGCGAAGCACTCCGGCGTCAAGAAGAAACTGGGGCCTCATTGGCAGCATTTCGACCTGCTGAGGTGCTGGAGATGTACCGGTACAAAGAGGATCCCGACTGGTCGGAAGGTGATCGCAACAGCCTTTCGCAAATGAATCTCTTTGCGCAGGGAAAGATGATGCTTGAAAAGATTCCTTGGAGGTGGCAGTACGAATACTCCTGCGGCAAGGACTGTGTCACCGCTCGTCGAGTGCACAAACAGACCATCATCGACTGGGAGGTCGCTGCCGCGTGGAGGAGTTGGCGGCACGACTACGGATCATCAGGAGCTGCCGTTGAAGTGAGACGCAAGTGGTTCGAGCAGATTTGTGCACCGGACCGAGATCCAGTGTTCCTAGTGGGTAACCAGCACCAGTACCTCGCGTCTTTCCTGGTGCTAGGCGTGTGTTGGCCGAAGAAAGCCCAGCTAAGAGATGTCGGCCGCGATCAGGGAAGGTTCGATTTCGCAGGCCATTTCGGTGATGACCTGCCAATGACACCAGACAGCGAACCTCTCGACGCATAACAGAGCCTGAAGGGTCCAATAAGCCGATCCTCAGCTTGACCAGCCACGCTCGGGACGGCGTTTACACCCAGAACCGTGCTGCAAGCCAGGGGATGCCGTTCCAGAGGCCACCCTCCGATCATTCATTCCTCAAAGTATGCAGAGTGACGCTGCCGATGCCCAGGGCATTGTCCGCTCTCACGGATGCTGCGCCCGCTCCCGCTTCACTGCGAGCGTGTCACTCAGGCTGCTGCCGCGCGATCAGTAGCCTCGCGCGGAGAGGAGAAGCTGGACAGGGCAAGCTTCCGTGAGTCGAAGAGCTTTGAACAGACAATGAGCGATCCCAAGCTGCATCACTACGTTCCCCAGTTCTACCTACGGCGATTCGTAGATGACTCTGACCGCCTTTGGGTCTGGGACCGCGACCGGGACCGTGTGTTCGCCACGCATCCCGAAAAGATCGCTGCCGAACGCCGCTTCTATTATCTGGACGACCTTCTGGAGAGTGGCCATGACCCCCTAACGATGGAGAGACAATTCGCGTCTCTCGAGTACGACGTTGCTCGCGTTACCGGTCAGTGGATCGAATGGGTTCGAGAAGGCCGGCTAGGCATGCCGATTACCGTTCCTGAGGCCAATCGTGAGCTTGTTTCGCTGTTTCTCGGATTGCAGTTCTTGCGAACAGCGGAGTCCCGGGACATCCTCTCTCGATTCGCAACGTCTCCGAATGGAGACACTCTCAGCGAGGTCGCCAAACGTCGGCTGCACCTGCAGTTGCTCTGGGACGACGACCTAGTGGAGGAATTGACCAGGCATATCAGTTCAGCAGTCTGGGTCTTCGGACGGAACACAACCGAGGTCCCCTTCGTCACGTCGGATAATCCAGTAGCTTGTCGTACCTCCGACAACACGATGTGGCTGAAAGCAGCTGTTCTCAGCAAAGGAACATATTTGGTGTATCCCTTGTCGCCTGATGTTGTGATGTACTGCTTTCCCCGTGAACAGCCCTGGTCGAAGCACGAACGCTTCGATTGCTCGGTGTCGCCAGCGACTTTCACAAGAGAGTGGGTGGAGAGCGAGAACACCGCCCAAGTCTTCATGGCATCCAGATTTGTTATCTCCTGCCGAGATGACTTTGTGGAGGCTCGAAGCTTTGCCCGTACTATCGGAACGAACACGTACGCTCGGGGTGGGCGCCGCCTGTTCGACGATCCAGGTGAGTCCCTCTAGCGCACCTTGCTTCTTAAGAGCGCAAACGAACCGGTGGTCGCCTGCCCAGGAGCATCACCAGATACTGGTAGTGAACAACTCGGCCGCGAGCTCGCGGGCCATCTCTACGATGACTTGCCGATGGCACCTGACGTCAGTCACTTCGACGCACAGGATGGCAACCCGTTCTTGCGTGGCTCGCTCAACTAGCCGTTGCAGCGCTGGAGCGGAACCATTCTCCAGCCGCGCCTTCATCCGACGCCGTCCTTCCTCGAGCGGTCCTCGACGGAACGCGGCCCTATTGTCGGGCGGATTGCCGAGGTCGCGTTCATGGATGTAGGCGATTCCCGCCGCGTCGAGTGCCTTGGCAAGGACTCCCTTAGAGAACCCTGCACGCCTACTTGACGGAGTGAGACGTACGTCGACAACGGTGTCAATCCGGTTCTCACGTAACTTGTTGATGAACTGATCAAGCCGCAGGTCCTCGTATCCGATGGTGTAGATCCCTGCGGTTCGCTCCATCACTACCGTTCTAGTCGACGGCGGAGATAAACGCGAGCCAGGAAGTGAGGGCTGTAGCGGCCTGGAACCGCTGACCAGCGTTCGTAGCCCCAATCACTATGGAGCTACCCGAAAGTCAAGGACCACAACGAGTCCTCGGTGCGACGCGGGCTTGCGAGACGGAGTGCGGGCCAGTCTGCAGCGCGTCCGGTCAACCCGTGACCATCCGCGAGCAGTGCACTCGCTGCCACAAACCTAGAAACCGATTCCGACAACCCTGGGAGCAAGTCCATCCAAGCAGTGTGCCTCGCAAGACTGCCCGTCGCAGTCGTAATGAGCACCAGCCTTCCCGCTTCGGCTCATTACGGCCCGACAACCGGCCCTGACGGCGCCGCGACTGCTCGATCCGTCTCGATCATCAGACGCTCTTCGTTCGATTGAGTTGCTCGTCGTGCTGGGAACTGAGAACTCTGGACCGAAGGCTTCGCTTCCGATAGTTCTGCCTCGACCTCGTCCTTCTTCTGCTTCCTGGCCCGACCCCTCGGTACGACCTCATCGTCATCTTGCAATCGCACCACTTCGAACTCGCTTGCGAGTCGTTCCGGGCCAATCCCTTGGAGCCGGCGCGAAGTCGCGAGGAGCGCGCTCGTCTCATCACGCAGTACGGGGAGCACGTCGTCGGCGACGGGTCGCGAGAGATCCCGTCTTCTGATCACGACGGCCTGAAGATCGAACTGCGCCCTTGTGATCCCGACGTAGGCACCTTCCACACTCGAAGCGTCACTCATGAGCGGCGATGCGCCGGCGAAGGTGTGGCCCTGCGCGGAGTGGGTCGTGAGCGCGTAGGCGTGCTGGAGGCCACCGACGACACCTGGAGAAACCTGACGCTCGAGATACGCCCGTGGGACCGCGACCCGTCCCCAACGATCGAAATGGACGACGAGCCCGTGCTCTTGCACCTCGACGACCGTCCCGAGCGAGCCGTTGCGGACGTAGGCGTTACGGGAAGCGTCTTCTACGCGAAGAGAGCACTCCGTGACCCGGGCGATCACCTCGTCGCCGGACCGGAACGAGAGGCCGGCGACGGTGAGCTCCGGTCCTTGGAGCGTTCCGTCGGCAACAAGGAGCGCCCGAGCGCGTCCGTTCAGCTCTCGACGCTCGAAGTGGTGCTCAGCCGTCATCGCGCTCCAGCTTCGATCTGGCTCCGCGATGCGTCTCTTCCGCTCCGCGTACCACGCACAGACGAGCAGGTCGTAGGCCTCGTCGGCGGACTCGGCTTCGGTGATCCGACCATCGCGCCGCAACCGTTCGAACGCCTCGGTGATCTTCCCCTCCCGGTATTCGGCGTTGGCGAGGCGGACCTCTGCCATCTCCTCGCCCTGCTGGCGGTAGAGGTGGGTGAGAGAGGGAGTGTCGTCCGGGTGGTGCTCGACCAGGTAACGGAAGATCCCGCCCGCCGCCACGGCCGAGTGCTGGGCGGGATCGCCGACGAGGCGGAGGATCGCGCCCGTCTCCTCGCTTGCCTTCGTCAGGGCGACAAAGTCGCGCGTCGAGACGAGGCTCGCCTCGTCGACCAGGAGCACGGTGCGCGCGTCAATGCTCGAGAGGTCACCGCGCTCGAAGTAGCGGGCAAGCACGGAGGCGACCGTGCGACCCTCGACCCCGGTCTCTTCAGAGAGAACGACCGCCTGGGTGCCGCCAACCGCCGCGCCAAGTACGCGATATCCCCCCGCCTGCCAACAGGCCACCGCGGCTTCAAGCGCCGTCGTCTTCCCACTCCCCGCCGCGCCGACACCGGCCTGAACTCGCATCCCCGAGGAGGTGAGCGACTCGACGAAACGTCGCTGCTCCTCGGAAAGCCGAGTGAAGCGCTCTGTGCCGAAGACCTGCTTCGTGCACTCCGCCGGCACGACACCCGCTCCCGCCTCGCGACCGCGCTCGTAGGCGGCAAGGGCGCGGCGCTCGAGGGCAAGCATCGACCCGGTCGAGTAGATCCGCTCCCCCGGGAGCTTCACGGCACGCCCGTCGGTGCGTCGGATGACCCGCTTGGTCGGTTTCTCGCCAGTCGCCCTCAACTCAACGAGCTCGGGGTAGGTAATGAGCTCGTCGGCCAGCGAGTCGATGGCATCGGCAGACAGCCGGTCTACCGCGAGCTCCGCAAGGCGCTGGACGACGTGATGGCGGTCAAAGATCGCCTCGTTGGCGGTGAGGCCGTCCGAGCGGAGGAGCTCGCGGAAGCGCCGCGCCTTCTCCTTTTCGGTGAAGATCCCCGGTCCGGCGGCGCGGTCGAGAACGTACGCACGCGCGTCAGGGCCGTAACCGGCGACGCTAAGGCGCTCGTCCCAGGAGGCGAAGAGGGCGTCGAGGTCGACCCCGTGCTCCTTTGCCGCCCGCGTGTCCCACGCCGCGACCTGACGGGCCCGGGCCGAGGACACTCCGAGCGCCTCGGTTGCTTCTGAGATCTCGCGGGCCCGCGAGCTCATCTCCTCGAGCGCCGCGGCAGGGACGCCCTCGATCTCGGCGATGCCGTTCTCGACCTGTGTCCAGGTGACGCCAAGTCCCGCCGTGAGCTGGTGGCGCAACTCGGCGGCGGCGAGGAAGCTCGCCGTCTTGGCGTGGTGGAAGACGAAGCGCGCGTCGAGGGCGCGGGCCACACCGTCTGGGCCGAGGCCATAGTTGGCAACAACGACGTGGTGGTGGAGCTGCGGTTCCAAAGCGCGCGAGGTGGTGTGGAGGTAGTCCGCGGCGACGAGTCCGGTCGCGCGAGCGGGGCGACTCTTCACCCGCACCTTGAAGGAGTGCCGCTCGAGGTAGCGCAGTCCCCCGGCGACGGCCTCGTCCAGCGCCTCGAGGACCGCGGCACGTGTCGCTTCGTCCGCTCCAGCCCAGAGCACGCTCACCGACTTCGGGACCGAGAAGGTGAGGTCGTAGCCGGCGACGACCTTCGGCGGCTCGCGGTGTTCCGAGATGCGCACCACCGCGTCCTTGTTGATCTGCCAAGCGCCTGAACTGTCGATCTTGATGCCGTCCGCGTCGTCATCACTGGCCCGGACCCGTGCTCGGAGCAGACGGCGGAGGTAGGAAGGGGTGATCCCGAGGACCGAGGCGGCCTCCTTCGTCGAGTACCACTCTTTGTCGAGGCGGGTCGGTGCGAGCGCGAGACGTCGGGTCCGTTCGGCGCGCCCAGATGATCCGCGCGCTGAGAGGAGCGGTTCTCCGGTCGCAGGGTCTCGACCGCCGAGGAGCAGTGCGAGCTCGGACGGGTCGACCTCGCCCGACCTCCCGAGCACCCAGCGGCCGGGTCGGAGCCCGGCGGAGTCGGCGTAGTAGGCGACGGTGCCGCCCTCGGGCGAGGGGAGCTCGACGAGGGCGCCCGGACGGCGCCCGCCGGCGACCGCGCGTCCGCCTTCCAAGTAGTCGACGATGCGCTTGCTGACCAGAGAGAGCGGCGTGCCGTCGTTCGAGCCGAGGACCGTCACCGAGAGAATCATCGGGAAGACGGTAAGGAAAAGGCATTGCGAACGCGTTGCGAAAGGAGCGCGAAAGGAGCCGAGTGACCGCAGGTTTCGGCCGAAGGCCGGAACCTGCAAGGGTGTCTAAGCCGGACTCGTTCGGGTTAGCTCAACTCAAGTGACAAAGAGACGAGAGCAACCTTGCACTCAAGAACGACAGCAGTGCGAGAGCGTGGGCACAAGAGGGAGAGCGAGAGAGCCAGCTGGTAGTGGTGAGGGCATGCGAACCAGATGGCTCATGAAGCGAAGAGGCGATGGAACAGACGAAGCATCGATTGGCGACCTGACCTCGAATTCGATGCTCGTCGACCTCGTCCGAGAGAAGTTCAACGAGGCGACCGTCGAGCCGCTTGTCGACGTGGTGCTCTTCGGCCTCCCCTACCGCTGCTGGCGCTGCGGCGACGTCTCGACGCCGATCGTCGGGATGGCCGAGCCCGGTGGCGACATCTTTTCCGAGGCGCTCGTCGTCTGTGACGACGAGGAGCTGCTTGCTCTCGCCTGGCAGCACCTCCCGGCCGAAGCTCGCGAGCGCTGGCGGGTCGGCGAGGTTCGGCGGCGTCACTCGAGGACGGCCGGCACCGCCTACCTCTCGAACGGCTGTGCGTCCTGCGGGGCGCTCTTTGGTGCCTTTCCCCTCCACGAGGAGCTCGTCGAGGCACTCGCCACCGAGGGGGCAACCGCGCTCGTCGAGCTCGCCGTCGTCGAGATGCCCGCCTCCACGTGGACCGAGGCTTACGAGTCGAGGTGGTCGTGACCACCGACGCGCCCCGCGGCGGCTGGAATGTGGGCGGTCGGGCGAGCCGACCGCCCACGACGCTCAGCAGCGTGCCTCGACGACGGACTCGAGACCTGCGGTCTGAAGGATCGCCCGGGCGCAGCTGATCACCCGCTCGGCGGTCGCCCGCACGACGTCGAGGTCGCCGTTCGACCAGCGTGCGATATACGGGAAGGAGTAGGAGTCGGTCCTGATGCCGACGGACTGGCAGACGAGGTAGGCGACCGACTCCGCCTCGGTCTCGACGACCCCGCGGCAGCTTCTGTTCTCGCTCCCGTCGTGGAGCATCGTGTGGGCGAGCTCGTGGGCGAGGGTCTTGGTCGCCTGGGCGGCTGCGAGTTCGTCTCGGACGACGACCGTGCGGGCGAGGTAGTCGGTCGTCCCGTTCGCCGGCCGGCAGTCCCCGCGGACCAGCGAAAACCCCGCCGCCTCGAGCTGCTCGGCGAGCCGTCCCCAGAGCGCCACCGGCGCGTCGTCCTCGAGGAGGGTCGGCGCGACGTCCGGGAGGCGTTCTCCCTCGGTCTGGGCGACGTCGAAGACGTGGACGACCCGGAACCCCCGAAGGATCCGGGCGAGCGCGGGGCGGTCCCGCTCGTCGCTCTCGTCGACCAGGCGGGCCCGGTAGACGCACGGGGCGAGGATGGCGATGCCGTGCTCCCCTTTGCACACCTGCCGGCCGAGCGTCCCCCAGGTCCGGTACCCGGCGACTCGGGTCGCGTCGGGGCGCTGGCTGAGGATCAGGAACACGTTGTTCGAGCTGTAGGTGTGGAACCGTCCCGCGAGGTCGAGCATGCGCTGCCAGTCCTCGCCACTCGTCAGCGACTCGATCGCCTCGACGAGCTTTTCGTGGGTCTCTGCGAGCTTGTCCGATGTGGTCATCACGTCCTCCTTCGTGTCGGCTGGGCCGGCAAGGCCCCCGCCTTGCTGGCCTGGAAGAGCCCTCGCACGGCCGCCGGGCGGCGTCAGGGGGCGGGCGGAGCCCGAGCGAGAACCGGAGCGAAGCGGAGGCCCGCAGCGACCCTTGACACCGTCCGACGGCCGTGCGAACACGTGCCTTTCTCGTACGAAGGCCCCTCGAGGCGTGGACGGTTCCCGGGGCGGGAGGCGGAACGGGAGACGCGCAAAGGATCCTCGCCTCGTGCGAAGAAGCGCCCCGGTTCGCGCCGCGTCGGCGCAGGAGCGACGCCTGGACCGCTGGCGGACGGCGCGTCGGGCGACCAGTGTCGCCTTGGCCCCCTGGGCGTTCGCGTTCGCTCGTTCGCGACCGGGATCAGCCGCCTATCACGCCTGCTACGACATCGGGATCGGCTTCTTCGCCGTTTGCATCGCCGGCGTGATCGCCACGCGGCCCTTGGACTCAGACGGGACTGCTCGGCCAGCCGACGAACAGCCAGATCCACCTCGTTCGGCTGACACCCGAGAAGCGGCGCGGCCGATCGATTCCGATGAGCGGGCGCGCTGGGCCGAGGCGACGGCCCGGGCGCTCGCCGCGATCAGCCCCACCGGTGACGATCACGAGGGTCCGGACATTGCCGTCCTCCGCGTCGGTGCCGCCGGGGTCGAGCTCCTCCTCCACGCGCCGTGTCCGGTCGCGCCGGCACCGTTTCGGCCCAGCGCCGGAGGCTTGGTTTGGTCGCTCGACCCGTCCGTCGAGCTCGAGGATCTGATCGAGCTCGGCCGGGGCGTTCGGCTCTCGCCAGACGCAAAGCCCGCACCGCTCGTCGAGATCGGCAGTGACGAAGAAGGGAGCTACTTCGCACGGGAGGGCGGCATCGTGACGCTCCGTCTCGACGACGAGGGGCTCGGGGAGCTCCACGACGAGCTCCCCTCGTTCGCTTCGGGTGATCGGCAGGCGACATCGATGGGGCTGTTCGGTGCGCCGCTCGTCGTCGTCGGACGTGGCGAACACGTCCTTCTCGAGCCCTACGGCATCCCGCTCCCCGTCTCGCCGGAGTCACCCCTGCCGCCCCCGCCCGAGCCAGCGGCAGAAGCTCCGAGCACTCCCGTTCACTACCCGGAGCCCGAGACGAAAGACGTCGGGGCCGAAGACGTCGAGGTGCTTGCCCTTGACGCAGAGGACGTATCGGCGAAGGTCGAGCGATCGGCTCGTGCTCCCCTCGTCCCGCCGGGACCGGTCGAGGTGCGGATCCTTCGCGAGATTCCCGACCTGGTCGGCGAGCTCCACGAGGAGCCGACTGCGGGTGCGGTCGAGTTCGTCGCCTACCTCGCGCTTCACGGCTACCGAGCGGCGCCATCACGCCTCAAGGAGACGCTCGGTACCCCGCGCTCGCAGGCCTCGCGATCGGGAAAGTCGGTGTGGACCGCGGCCGGCGCGGCGCGACGAGCGATCGGTCCCGATCTCGTCCCCGCCGCGTCGGGCAACCAGCTCTACCTGTTGTCGAAAGAGGTGAGCTGCGACTGGACACGCTTTCAGGCGCTTGTCGGCATCGCCCGGTCGGCCGCCTCCGATCCGGAGCGCCGGCGCGAGGCCCTCGTCGGCGCCCTCGAGCTCGTGGACGGCGTTCCCGGGCTCGCCTCTCGGCGCTTCCTCTGGCTTGACACCGAAGGTGTGCTCTCGAACATCGCCTTTGCGGTCGCGAACGCCGCCCGCGAGCTCGCGAACTTGGAGCTCGAGGGCGGCTCCGAAGAGCTCACTCGCTGGGCGATCGCCAAGGCCCGCCCGCTCCTTCCCGACCTCGGTGAGCTCGAACACCAAGAGTCGAAGCTCGCCGATACGCGTCTGCGCGCACCATCGCGTCGCTGATCCCGAACTAACGAAGAGCTCGCCCGACTCCGAACTGCCCCAAAGGGACATCTCCATTCACGCGTTCGCCGGACGAGAGCGCGACGGAGCCTTGAGCAGGGAGACGATCTCCAATCGGGAGCTTGACCGCCGAGCGGGAGCTTGTTCGGGAGCTCTGTTTCGAAAAGGGAGCCGAATCGGGAGCTTGTTCGGGAGGTCGCTTTCGAAAAGGGGGCCGAATCGGGAGCTTGTTTGGGAGCCGCCCCGCGCACACTTTCGCCGAACGCCCCGAAGAGGGCCGACGAAGGAGGCATCCGATGCGAGGACTCCACTGCTCACCGACCGATCCCTGTCCGCGCGCGACCGACAGGCGTGCAAGCGTCAAGCGCCGTCGCCTCGCCCGCCTCGGGCAGGCCACCGCCGCGCTGCTCGTCGTGGGATGGGCCCTTCTCGTCATCGAGGGAACCGCCCTCGCCGTCTCGGCGAGCCCGGTCGCGCCGCCCGGGGCCAACGGTCTCCAGGACCTTTTGAACTGGACCCTCTACGGCGGCGCCATCGCCTGCGCCGGGACGGCGATGTTCGGCTTCGCCAAGATGGGGATCTCGCATTCCCAGCAGAGCTTCCAGGGCGCCAACCACGGGAAGTCGGTGGCAATCCTGGGGCTCCTCGGCGCCCTCGGCCTCGGGCTCACGCCGACGATCGTGAACGGCCTGACGGCGATCCACTGAGATGGCCGTCTCCTCCGCCCCGGTCCTCGCCTTTTTGGGGATCACGCTCAACCCGCTCACCCTCGCCAAGGACATCGCCAACGCCATCTTCTCGGCGGCCCTTGCCCTGTTCGGGCAGGGCGCCGCCTCGGTCGTGAGCGCGCTTTTGGGATTCGTGAAGACGACGAGCGATCCGGTCTTCTCCGGGGGCTGGTGGTCGTCCTCGGGCATGGCGGTCTTCGAGCGGGTGCTGGCCGTCTCGGGGTCGCTCCTCGCCCTCGCCTTCATGTGCTCGATCATCACGGCGCTCCTCTCCGCCGACCACGGCCTCCTCGCCCGGGCCGCGCTCCGCCTCCCGATCGCCGTGCTCGAGATGGCGCTCCTCGTCGCCGTGACCGCGGCGCTCGTCTCGGCGTCAGACGAGATCTCGGCCGAGATCGCCAAGGGGGCCTCCGGCACTCTCTCGACCTTCGTCTCGGGCGAGCTCGCCGGTGCGATCGCGGGGACGGGAATCGTCGGGCTGATCGCCGGCGGGCTCGTCATCCTCGCCGCTCTCGGCATCTGGGCGGAGCTCTTGTGCCGAAGCGCCCTCATCTACCTGGCGGTGCTGGCGGGTCCGCTCATCTTCGCGGCGAGCGTCCATCCGTCGGCGGTCGGGCTGCGCCGGCGGTACGTCGAAGGGGGGCTCGCGCTGATCTGCTCGAAGATCGTCGTCGCCCTCGCCCTCGCGACGGGCTCGGCGATGCTCTCCGGTCTCGGCAACTCGAGCTCCTTCGCCGCCGCGACCGGCGCGCTGTTGGAAGCGCTCGCCGTGTTGCTCGTCGCCTGCTTCGCGCCCTTCGTGCTGCTCCGCCTGCTGCTCGGCGCCGAGGCGATCATCGCCGCCGAGGGCCTCGAGCGCCGACCGGCCCGGGCGGCGCTCTCGGCGGTCGGCGCCGCTTCGTCGGTCGGCGGGTTCTCGTCGATGGCTCGCGGGCTCACCGGCGCCGGTGCGCCACCGCCCGGAGGCGGGAGCCCGGGTTCTCCCCCGACGGGCGCGTCGCCGTCGGGGCCGCCGTCCACGTCACCGCCGCGCGGCCCCACCTCGCCACGTCCCGCTCCGTCTCGTCCCTCGGGGTCCGAGGGCGCGGAAGCTGCCCGACCGAGCTCACACACCGCGGCCCCGCCGCGGCCCTCGAGCTCGCCTCAGCGCGCGTCCGACGCCTCTCCGACGAGCGCGTCACCTGGAGTGCCACGGGACGCGACGCAACCTCCGCGGCGAGGCGACGACCTCCGGAGTCCGAGCTCCTCGCCGTCCTCGAAGAGATCAGCACAGGAGTGGCAATGAACGACCCGGCCGCGGCGCGCCACTACCGCCTCACCCGTCCGAACGGACTCGGGTTTGTTCACCGCCGTTCGGCGGCGCAGTTCGCGATCTGCTGTGCCGGGATCGGCCTCGGACTCCTCGGCCTCGTCGTGACGGGCGCCGGGATCGGCGGGCGCCTGGGCCT
>Ga0208188_1000423_pt1 | contig 29016 bp, 24 predicted proteins | sample June2015DPH_8_50_FD_184698 | JGI IMG/M metagenome (GOLD analysis project Ga0208188, IMG submission 184698) | Peatland microbial communities from SPRUCE experiment site at the Marcell Experimental Forest, Minnesota, USA - June2015DPH_8_40... | ecosystem: Environmental > Terrestrial > Soil >...
AGATTTCCGTAACTCGCGGCGACTGCCGGAGCTTCCACACCAGAGCGTGCTCGCGTCCACCGCTGCCGATAACGAGGATTTTCATATTCGAGAACATTTAAGGGTAGGGGCGCGAGGAGATGATGTCAAACGAGAACAGATTGCGGGAACAGATTGCAGAGGTCAGAGGTCAGATTGCAGAGGTAGAAACAAGCGATGCTAGACTCCTGGTTTTCGTTAAAGAACCCTTTCACCGGAGGGGGTGAACCTCTGCAATCTGACCTCTGACCTCTGCAATCTTTCCGTTAACTGTGCTTAAGGCTTCGCCGTATAATACGGTTCACGTGATCACAGTTTCCAAAGAAGACTACCTTAAAGCGATTCTCGAGGCCGAGAGCGAAGGGGAAACCGTCATTTCGGCCACGCTTGCGCACTGGCTCAAAGTTTCGCCCCCGGCGGTAACGATGGCGGTGCGCCGGCTGAAGAAAGACGGCCTGGTGCGGGTGAATACGGACGGACGCGTTCGCCTGACCGCTCCCGGACGAAAGATTGCCCGCAAGCTGACGGTTCGCCATCACCTGATAGAGCGCATGCTCGCCGAAATTTTCGGAATGGAATGGTACAAGGTGCACGACGAGGCGGAGCGCCTGGAACATGCTGTTTCGCCAGATTTCGAGGCCAGGCTGCTGGCCAAGCTCGTGCGTGGAGTCGCGTGTCCGCACGGCAACCTGACGGAGGTGGAGAGTCCCACCAGCCGGCGCCGTCGCGGCTTGTTGCTGCTGGCCCAGGCCGAACCAGGAGAGAATTTGCAGGTGAGTGGCATCTATGAACGCGATCGCCAACTGCTGGAGTTTCTGGAACAGCGCGGCATTCGCCCCGGAGCCAAAGTTCATGTCACGCATCGCAATTACGACCAGACGCTGACCCTGACCACCGGCGCCGGCCGGGTTTCCCTGGGTGTGTCGGCAGCGGAAAAGGTTTGGGTTAAGTCGGTGGATGGGAAAGACGTGTCCAAAGGGTGAAGGCCGGTTCGTTCACCGCTCGACAAATTCGCGACATGAGTTTGTGTTGTCGTCTTGACCCTGAGCAAGCCGAAGGGGAACGACCTGCGCATGGGACAGATTCAGATACATAGTTCCTTCCCCTTCGGCTTCGCTCAGGATGACAGTTGGGATTTATGCCGCGAACTTGCGGGGCACGACGCTATTCACAAAAGGAATTAACCGTAGTTTATGTCCTGATGTATACTTACGCTAATTAGCCAGCAAGTGACAGGCCCCGTTTCCCTTTTCGTACTGCATCGATGGAATGAATGAACCAAAGACAGCACCGGAGCCACGAGGGTTAACCGTACCCCGATCCAACCTGCTGAACGATCGGCGGACGTCTGGCAGCGACGTCGTCATCACGCATGAGGACATCGATCGAGCGCACGACCGCGAAAGGGTTTCGGAGACGCGGGCGCGGCGCGGATTCCGTCCCCGGTTGCGGTTATTCTGGTTGCTCATTGGCCCCGGCATTCTGGTGATGCTCGGAGAGAATGATGGGCCCAGCATGTTGTCGTATGCGGCGACCGGGGCGCGGTTCGGCATTGGTTTCTTCCTGCCGTTCGTTGTGCTCACATTCCTCATGGCTTGCGTGGTGCAGGAAATGACCGTGCGTTTAGGCGCGGCCACTCATCGCGGACACGCGGAGCTGATCTTCGATCGCTTTGGTCCATTCTGGGGCTGGTTTTCGATGATCGACCTGATGGTGGGAAACTTTCTGACGCTGGTCACTGAGTTCATCGCCATCCGCGCCGGGCTGGGATTCTTCGGAGTGCGGCCGGCGGTTGCGGTCCTTGGCGCGCTGTTGGTGCTCTCCATCGCGCTCATGACGCATCGGTACTGGACGTGGGAGCGGATCATCTTAGGCGCTGCCATGTTCAACCTGGTGTTTGTGCCGGTGGCGCTGCTGACGCATCCGCACTGGGGGATGGTAGGGCGCGCATTGGTGACTTGGAGACCGCTGCCCGGTGGAATCACGCAGGAGACAGTTCTAATCCTGCTGGCCGATATCGGAGCGACGGTCACTCCATGGATGCTGTTTTTTCAGCAAAGCGCGATTGCGGATAAGGGGCTCACTACGCGGGACATCCGCTTCGGGCGCGTGGACACAGTGCTGGGAGCGGCTTTGGCGGCCGTCGCCGCAGTGGCGACGATGTTGGCAACGGCTCCGCTGTTTTTGCACCACATGCCGGCAGCGAACTTCGAAGCCGCCGAATTCGCCCAGGCGCTGCAGCCGTTCGTTGGGCACTGGGGAGCGGCGCTTTTCGCGCTGGGCATCTTCGAGGCAGGGATGGTCGCGGCAATTACCATTTCGACTTCATCCGCGTACGCGTTCGGAGAAGTTGCGCGGCGGCCGCACAGTTTGAATCTGCCATTCAAGCAGGGGAAGGCGTTCTATCTCGTTCTGCTGATCGAAGCGGCGGCCGCTGCGGGGCTGGTCTTGATCCCGGGAATTCCACTCGTGTACATCGTGCTGCTGGTGAACGTGATCGCTGTGCTGGCCATGCCTCCGGCGCTGCTCTTTCTGTACATGCTGGTGAACGATCGTGAAATCATGGGCCAACTGGTGAGTCCGATTTGGGCGAATGTGCTGGCACTGGGGGTCGTGACCGTACTGATCGGCGCCGGCCTCTTGTTTGGGATCAGTGTGATTGCACCCAATGCGCTGGCGCTTATTGGAGGCAGGTAGATGGAAAAGGAATTTGATTCTGCGACCGGCGCTGAGCTGAGCCGCGAAGAGTTCACCACGGTGATGACGGCGCTGGAGCCTGACCAGCTCACTTCCACCAAGGAGCAACATCATTGTCCGCGACGGCAGTTGACGCGGACAGAGATGATCCTTTTCTGGGCGCTCAGGATTTATCTGGTGTTCATGGTCGGCGTGGTGATGTATCAGATTTGGACGGGCGTGCGGTAGGTACGCATTGAAAAACTTCAGGAATTGTCATCCCTCGCTTCGCTCGGGATGACAATTCTCAAGCTTTTGCTCGGCGTGACAATCCTGTAGGTTCCCAAACAAATTACACTATTAGCTCCGAGTCCGAATTACGCTTCGGGTGTGGGCCGGAGCTATCGAGGAAACACCATTATGTCATTAAATAGTTTCGGCGCTCGCGCAACTCTTAAAGTTGGCAACAAAGAGTACGAGATCTACCGGCTCGACACTCTCGATAAGCAGGGCATTTCCACGCGGCACTTGCCGTTTTCGCTGCGCATTCTGCTGGAGAACCTGCTGCGCACCGAAGACGGGCGCAACGTGACTGGGGAAGAAATTCGCGCGCTGGCGGCGCGGAACAAGAATTCGAAGCCGGAAAAAGAAATTGCCTTTACGCCCAGCCGTGTTCTGCTGCAGGACTTCACCGGCGTCCCCGCAGTTGTCGATCTTGCCGCCATGCGCGACGCCATGAAGCGACTAGGCGGCGATCCGAAGCTCATCAATCCCCTGCAGCCCGCCGAACTGGTCATCGACCACTCGGTGCAAGTCGATGAATTTGGGTCATCCAAAGCGTTTGATGTAAACGCGCTGCTTGAGTTCCAGCGGAACAAAGAACGCTACGCGTTCCTGCGCTGGGGACAGACGGGCTTCCGCAATCTTGCCATCGTGCCGCCGGACACCGGCATCGTGCACCAGGTGAACCTCGAGTATCTGGCGCGCGTGGTTTTTGTGCGCGAAGAAGGCGGAAAGCGCACCGCCTATCCCGACACGCTTGTCGGCACCGACTCGCATACCACCATGGTCAACGGACTCGGCGTGCTGGGCTGGGGCGTGGGCGGCATTGAAGCCGAGGCCGCCATGCTCGGACAGCCCGTCTCCATGCTGATCCCGCTCGTCGTGGGCGTGAAGCTCACCGGACGCTTGCGTGAAGGCGCCACGGCTACCGACCTTGTTCTTACTATCACCGAAATGCTGCGCAAGCACGGTGTCGTCGGCAAGTTCGTCGAGTATTTTGGTCCTGGCCTGCAAGACTTGCCGCTCGCCGATCGCGCGACGATTGCGAACATGGCTCCCGAGTACGGCGCGACTTGCGGCATCTTCCCGATCGACAAGGAAAGTTTGCGCTACCTGAAACTCACCGGGCGCAGTGACGAGCAGATCGCGCTGGTCGAAGCCTACGCGCGCGAGCAGGGACTATTTCATGATGCCAAAACGCCCCAAGCCGAATATTCCGAGCTGCTGAGTCTTGATCTCGCCACCGTCGAATCGAGTCTGGCTGGGCCGAAGCGCCCGCAGGATCGAGTCGTGCTGTCGAAAGCCGGCGAATCTTTTGAAAAGGCTTTGCCGAGTTTGATCAAGGCCACGAAAGGCGAACCGAAAACTCCTGCCAACGGGCATCTGCATCACGGCAGTGTGGTGATTGCCGCGATCACCAGTTGCACGAACACGTCAAATCCATCCGTGATGCTGGCCGCCGGGCTGCTGGCAAAGAAGGCCGTGGAACGCGGTCTCGAAGTTCCGGCGACGGTCAAAACTTCGCTCGCTCCCGGATCGAAAGTCGTGCTCGACTATCTCGAAAAAGCCGGCCTGATGCCGTATCTGGAGAAGCTGAAGTTCCACATCGTCGGCTACGGCTGCACCACTTGCATCGGAAACTCCGGCCCGCTGCCGGTTGAAGTTTCGAAAGAGATTGAGGAGAAAAATCTGGTCGTCGCTTCGGTGCTTTCCGGCAATCGCAACTTTGAGGGCCGGATCAATTCCGAAGTCCGCGCCAACTACCTGATGTCGCCGCCGCTGGTGGTGGCCTTCGCGCTCGCCGGACGCATCGACGTTGATCTGCGCAAGGATCCTGTCGGAAAAGGCAAAGATGGCAAGCCTGTCTATCTCGCCGACATCTGGCCCTCGCAGCAGGAAGTCGAGCAGGCGATGGCGAGCGCGATTACGTCCGAGATGTTCCGCAAGAGCTACGCCCAGGTGTACTCGGGAGACGAGCGCTGGCGCGGGCTGCCGGTTCCGAAGGGCGAGACGTACGCGTGGGAACAAAACTCCACCTACATTCGCCAGGCGCCGTACTTCGATGACATGGCGCTCAAGCCGTCCGCCATCGAGGACATCAAGGGCGCGCGCGTGCTGGCCGTGCTCGGCGACAGCGTTACCACGGACCACATCTCACCCGCGGGCTCGATCAAGAAAGACGGGCCCGCCGGCAAATATCTGATTGCTCACGGCGTGCAACCGGGGGATTTCAATTCTTACGGGTCGCGTCGTGGCAATCACGAAGTCATGGTGCGCGGCACGTTCGCCAACGTTCGCCTGCGCAACAAAATGGTGAGCACCGAAGGCGGATTCACTCGCCACCTGCCCGATGGCGAGGAGATGCCGATCTTCGACGCGTCCGAAAAGTACCATGCCGAAAAAGTGCCGCTCGTGATTCTTGCGGGCAAGGAATACGGCTCCGGAAGTTCGCGCGACTGGGCGGCCAAGGGACCGCGTCTGCTCGGCGTTCGCGCCGTGATTGCGGAAAGCTACGAACGCATTCACCGCTCGAACCTTGTCGGCATGGGCATTCTGCCAGTGCAGTTTTTGCCGGGAGAAAATGCGGAGACGCTGAAGTTGACCGGCGAAGAGTTGTTCGAGATCGCGGGGATTCGCGATGTGGTCGAGAAATTTTCTTCCGGGCGCAAGATTACGGTGCGCGTGAAGGGTGGGAAGACGGCGGAATTTCAGGCCGCCGAATTTCAGGCGATGGTTCGCATCGACACTCCGCAGGAAGCGCTCTACTACACCAACGGAGGCATACTGCAGTACGTGCTGCGCCAGTTACTGGCGGGAAAAGCTCAACCGGAGGCGGTTAGGGATTAGCATTTCCTGTAGACGCGCGGCTTACTGCATCTCCGCAGCCTGAATGGCAAGCTCCGTCTCTGCAGAATCGCTGAAACGATGCCTCATTGTTCCTGCGTGATTCGTGCTCGTTGCGTGCTAATCTCGAATTTCCATGTCCGTCGCAGCCCAATACATTCCTGCCGCTTATAGCCTGACCGCAGTCGGTGCCTGGGGCGCTAGCGATTTTCTGGGTGGGGTGGGCGCTCGGCGCGCGAACGCGTTTCTGTTTACGGCCATCGTGCACATCAGCGGCATGGCGGTGGTTGGCAGTGTCGCGCTCATGACCCGCGCGCCATTTCCGGGAAACGCCAGCCTGGTTTGGTCGCTGATCGCCGGGTCGGTCGGGGGGATAGCGCTGGCGTTGTTCTATCGTTCGTTAGCCTGCGGAAATATGGGACTGGTCGCGCCTGTGGCCGCCGTTCTGGGCGCGGCGATTCCGACCATCGTGACCGCCTTCGCGGAGGGCTTTCCGGGCTATCGGCACGTGCTCGGTTTTATTCTCGCTGGAGTCGGCGTCTGGCTCATCTCACGGACCGAAGCCGGTGTTGGCCGTCCCGAAGGCATAGGCATGGCCGTGCTGGCCGGAATCGGCTTCGCTGGTTTTTATCTCTGCATCCACCAGGCGGGCAACGCCTCTGCATTGTGGGTCGCGGCCTGCTCGCGATCCGCTTCCTTGCTGGTCACGGTAGCTATCGTGCTGATTGGAAGATACCTCCGCGCGGTGGCCGCGCCGGTGCTGGGCATTGCCGTCGTTGCCGGCATCCTCGACATCACCGGCAGCACGGTCTTCATCCGCGCGGCTCAAATCGGACGCCTGGACGCAGCGGTCGTGCTCAGTTCGCTCTATCCCGCCGTCACCGTTGTGCTCGCTCGCATCTTTCTACACGAGCACTTCAGTCGCGCCCGCACCATCGGGATGGTCGCCGCGCTGGCGGCTGTGCCGATGATTGCGGGGTGAAGACTGACTGTTCCATATTCTGGAATATGGAATTGATATAGAATTCCCATGTCAACTTATGTATAATAAGTACATTCCATATTCTGGAATATAGAATAACATTTTGAATTTGAGTCCACAAGACGTGGTGGTTGTGTTGAAGTCGCTGATTGACGGATCCGCGAGGGCGGCCCAGCAGCAGGCCAAGGACGTTGCCGAAGAAATGGGGGCAAAATTTCTGGCCGCAGGTTGCAAGAGTTCGACCTACGCCGAACTGGGGGAAGAGTTGGCGATGAGCCCCTCCCAGGTTTTTCGATCCGTGGTTCGCGCCGAAGAGGCCCGGTTGCTTTATCGGTTGCCGGTCAAGCCCGCCCCTGGGCATACGAAGGATCAAACTAGATTTTGGCCATACCGGGAGAACTTGAAAGAGTTCCTCATCTACGGTGTGAAATATGCCTTTCCCGTTCATCGCGGCGGCATCGTGCGCGGAGTTCCGACCGCCCACGCGGCTCCCCCGCTCAAACAGTACTTTGCGGAGTCTTTCGATCCTCCACCAGTTTGGCCCGATGCCGAGGGTTCGGTGCGCGGAGTAGAGTTCTCGCCGCTGTGCAGGAACGTGCCTGAGGCAGCGCGGCGGGATCCCAAGTTATATGAACTTTTGGCGCTCGTGGATGCCATTCGCGACGGCCGGGCACGCGAGCGAGAGATTGCAATCCGCGAACTGACCGCGAGGGTCGACGAACCATGGAGCTGACCGCGAGGATCGACGAACGGTGAGCCCGCCGCAAAACCCGAACGCGGATCTACTCCTCTCCGCAGTGCAGAAGCTTGTCCCGCTGCTCGATCAACTTGCATTTGTGGGTGGTTGTGCGGCCGGTCTCTTGATTACCGACCCTGGCGCTGCGCCCGTTCGTCCGACTATCGACGTCGACGCTATCGTCCAAATCGCGTCTTACGCGGAATTGATGGCACTTGAGCTCCGCTTGCGGCAGTTAGGTTTCGAGCAACCACACGTGGAGGGTGCCCCGCTTTGCCGCTGGATTCACGGAGACGTAATTCTCGATTTGATGCCCACGGATTCGACGGTTCTCGGCTTTAGCAGTCGCTGGTATCCTCCGGCCCTCGAAAATGCCGGAACTGTCAAGGTTGGCGGCCAACAGATCCGGCTGATTTCGGCTCCATATTTCTTGGCGACCAAACTCGAAGCCTTTCATGGACGGGGCCAATTCGATTTTCGCACCAGCCGCGACCTTGAGGATATCGTTGCCGTAGTTGACGGACGGCCGGAAATCGTCGCCGAGGCGCAACAAGCCGCGACTTCGCTTCAGCGATTCCTGAGCGACGAGTTTTCAGCTTTGCTGGCAGAGCGCGATTTCCTGGAAGCTCTGCCGGGGCACTTGCTGCCGGATGCGGTCAGTCAGCAAAGGATCCGAATCGTCCTAAACCGCATGCAACAGATTGTTGGGAGACGGTGACCCTTGGCTCTTGTTCAAGTTCGCAATCTCACGAAAGTCTTCGCTTTCGCCGAATCGCCGTTCAGCGGGCGCCGCGGGGGCGAAGTGCGCGCCGTGGACGATGTTTCCCTCGACATTCACGAAGGCGAAACACTGGGCTTGGTGGGCGAATCCGGCTCCGGCAAGAGCACGCTTGGACGGCTCATTCTTCGCCTCATTGAGCCGACTTCTGGCGCCATCGTTTTCGATGGCATCAATCTGCTGAAAGCGAACGGCTCCGAAATGCGCCGTCTTCGCCGCGACATGCAGATCATATTCCAGGACCCGTTCGGTTCGCTCGACCCGCGCTACCGGGTAGAGGACGTGATCGTCGAGCCGCTGATTCTTCATAGGGAAATCATCGGTGAAAGTCTCACCCGCGACGCCCGCCGCCAGCGCGTGCGGGGACTTTTGCGTGCCGTGGGCATGGATGAATCTGCCATGCCCCGTTATCCGCACGAGTTCTCCGGAGGCCAGCGGCAGCGCATCGGCATTGCCCGCGCTCTCGCCCTGCGGCCGAAGTTCATCGTCGCCGACGAACCGGTTTCCGCTCTGGACGTCAGCGTCGGCGCGCAGATGGTGAATCTTCTGCAGCAACTGCAGCGCGATTTCGACCTCACCTATTTGTTCATCTCGCACTCCATGCCGGTGGTGCGCTACCTCTCAAACCGCATCGCGGTAATGTATCAGGGCAAGATTGTCGAGATCGGAAGTACGGAGCAGATTACGGCCCAACCTCAGCACGCTTACACGCGCAAACTGCTGGCGGCGACGCCGGAGATGGCCATCACGGGCCGATCCTAGCTGGTCCGGGCCGCAGCCGAAGGTGGCACGTTGCTCTTGCCTACGGTTTGCTGGCGGACTACAATTCGCCGAAACTCCTCTTGGAGGCGATTCCAGATGGCTGCTATGCCCGTACCGCCCGCTCCTGAGCCCGTTGTCGAAGCCTCACCGTTATCCGAACCGGCGCGCGTCCTCAACACGTTCTTTGCGCCGACCAAGACCTTCACCGACCTGCGGCGGAGCGCCAGTTGGTGGCTTCCATTTCTGATCTCCGCGATCGTTGGTGCCATGTTTGTCTATGTCGTCGATCAAAGAGTCGGCTTCCGCAAGGTGGTGGAGAACCAGATGCGAATCCAGCCGAAGCAAGCCGAGCGCATGGATCGCTTGCCGTCCGACCAGCGTGAGAAGGCCATGCAGCAGCAAACCGGGTTCTGGAGAGTGCTCTCTTATGCGTCTCCTTTGACGGGTCTGCTGTACTACCTCATTATTGCCTCGGTTCTATTTGGGACGTTCAAATTTGCCGCGAGTGCGGATATCCGATTCAAAACCATGTATGCCCTTGTGGTTTTCGCCTGGTTGCCTGCGATATTTGTGTATTTGCTGGCGATTCTTTCACTGCTCGCGGGGGTGAGCAGCGATGGATTTCTGATTCAGAATCCTGCCGCGACCAATCTCGGAGTTGTCGTGGATCCGACCTCGTCTCCGGTGCTTTATGCGCTCCTGAGTTCGGTGGATATTCTCACTTTTTGGAGCCTGGCCCTGATGGCCATCGGCGTAACTTGCATCAGCAAAGTGAAACGTGGAACAGCGTTTGCGGTGGTGTTTGGCTGGTTCGGTTTCTGGATACTGATCAAGATAGGACTTGCCGCGGCAACTTCCTGACTTGCCAAGCAAAGGCATGACCGACGCCCAGTTCAAAGAGTTGATGTCCGTGGTCGGAATGGCGAACGAAACCAATCGCCTGGTCGCGGGATATCAGGTGGAAATCGACAGCCGCTTCAAACCGCAAACCGGGATGACGTGCGAGCGACGGGTGTCCTTGCTGTTGGACGCGAACCAAGACGCGAATCAAAAAAGCGAATCCTCAGCCGCGAATCAAGACTCAAATCGTCAGGCGATGCGTGCAGGTTTTTCTCAAGGCCCGACTTCCGGAATGGAAACTCCGAATTGATACAAAGCTGCGGAGCCTATTCCGTTTCGCCCATTAACTGTTATACTCATTTGTTTCAGTGTCGTGCGTCACATCAATATGTGACGTGTGTCATACGAATGCGGTCGGCCGTGAGCGGCGCAAGGCAGTTTCGCAACACCAAAAAATTCACAATCAATATCAATGCAGATATTTCCACGCAGCAGCAATGCCATCGCCCGGGCCTCCATGGTCCTGACCGTTTTTGCCGCGGCCGGGATCTTTTGGGCCATGGTGCAGATTGAGCGGTCTCCGTACATCACTTATGCCGGAGTGAGGAAGTCACAGCCCGTCCCGTTTAGCCACCAGCACCACGTTACCGGGCTCGGCATCGACTGCCGCTACTGTCACACCTCGGTCGAGCAATCGAGCTTCGCCGGCATTCCGCCCACCAAGACCTGCATGAACTGCCATGCGCAGATATGGACCAACGCGGCCTATCTGGAGCCGGTTCGCGAAAGTTTCCGCACGGGCCGCTCGCTCGAATGGACGCGCGTCAACCAGTTGCCCAACTACGTATATTTCAATCACAGCATCCACGTGAATAAGGGTGTGGGCTGCAACACCTGCCACGGGCCGGTCGATCAGATGCCGCTGGTGTATCAGTACGCGTCGCTGCAGATGGAGTTCTGCCTCGACTGCCATCGCGCTCCGGAAAAATATCTGCGCCCGCGCGAACAAGTGTTCAACATGCGCTATGAGGAGCCTATGACTGGCGAGCCCGTCATTGTGAGCGGAACGGCGTACTCCGATCAGGAAGCGCTCGGGAACGCCTTGAAGGAGCAATACAAGGTGCGGTCGGTCAACGACATCACCAGTTGCAACACCTGCCATCGCTAGCGGCAGGGCGGCAGATCCCAATAATGAAAAGAACCAATGAGAAGAATTAAGAATCGAAGATGAGCATGGACGAGCAAGGAACGAAACCGGCCGGAACCAATGTCGGAGCCGCTGCCGGAGCCTCTTTCGGATCTGACGTTTGCCCAAGCAAGCGAAAAGAGCTTTACTTAGCGAGCGTCAAGGCGCAGATCGAACGGACCACCGGCCCCGAGTACTGGCGCAGCCTCGAAGAGCTGGCCGGCAGCGCCGAGTTTCAGGAGATGCTCCACCGCGAGTTCCCAAAGGGCGCTTCGGAGTGGCTTGACGACTTCTCGCGCCGTGGATTTCTTAAGACCATGGGCGCGTCGCTGGCGCTCGCCGGACTGACGGGTTGCACGCGGATGCCGATCACCGAGATCGTGCCCTATGTGCGGCAGCCGGAAAACGTTGTCCCCGGCCGCCCGATGTTCTACGCGACGGCGTTCACGCTGGGCGGTTACGCTTCGCCGATTCTGGTTGAAAGCCATCTTTTCCGTCCGACCAAAGTTGAGGGTAATCCGCAGCATCCGGCCAGCCTCGGCGGCACTGACGTTTACGCGCAGGCTTCGATTCTCGATCTCTACGATCCTGACCGGGCGCAGAACATCACGTACATGGGGGACGTCCGTTCGTGGAATGCCTTCATGGAAGCCGTTCGCGGCCCCATGAATGTGCAGAAGAGCATAGCGGGCAGTGGCGTTCGCATTCTGACGCAAACCGTTTCCTCGCCCACGCTGGCGGCGCAGATTCGCAGTTATCTCGACGTGAATCCGCAGGCGAAGTGGCACGTTTACGAGCCGATCAACCGCGACAATGTGGTCGAAGGCGCGAAGCTGGCCTTCGGCGAGCCAGTTGAGACGCGCTACGACTTATCGAAGGCCGACGTAATCGTTTCGCTCGACGCCGATTTCCTCTATGCAGGATTCCCCGGCTCGACGCGCTACACGCGCGATTTCGCCGCGCGGCGCAATCCCGATGCCAACATGAACCGGCTTTATGTGGTCGAAAGCACGCCGAGTTCGACGGGGATGAAGGCGGACCATCGGCTGCCGGTGCGCGCTGCGGATGTGGGGGCGTTTGCCCAGACATTGGCGGCGCTTGTTGGCATCAAGGTGGGTGAGGTTGGGCCTCCTGGAGAATCTGACTTCATCAAGGAAGTTGCGGCTGATCTGACTAAGCATCGCGGAGCGAGTGTCGTAATCGCTGGCGATCATCAGCCACCGATAGTGCACGCCCTAGCGCATGCAATGAACGATGCGCTCGGCAATGTCGGCCAGACGGTTTTCTACACCGAACCGGTTGATGCAAATCCGGTCAATCGCAACGAATCGCTGCATTCGCTGGTCGAGGACATGCGCGCCGGCAAAGTTGACCTACTGCTGATCCTCGGTGGCAATCCGGCATACGACGCGCCCGCCGAACTCGAATTTGCTTCGGCGCTGAAATCGAATGCCGTCAATTTGAAAGTATTTCTCGGCACGCATCGCAACGAGACCGCCGAGCTTTGCCATTGGCATGTGCCGGAGGCGCATTATCTCGAGTCCTGGAGCGACGCCCGCGCCTACGATGGAACGGTCAGCATCATTCAGCCGCTCATTGAGCCGCTCTACGGCGGCAAGAGCGCGCACGAGATCATTACCATCCTCGCGGGCCAGTCCGGCCTCACGGGACACGATCTCGTACAGGCCTACTGGCAGAAACAGCACACTGGCGCCGACTTCGACGCGTTCTGGCGCAAATCGCTGCATGACGGATGGATCGAAGGTGCCACCTTTGCCACGAAGCAAGGAAAGTTTGACCTGTCGCGGCTGAATCTGGCAAAAGAGTCAATCTCAATTACCGCCTTCCGTGAAACTGGTGTCTTCGAGCTCAACTTCCGCCGCGATCCCTCGATCTACGACGGACGCTTCTCGAATAACGGCTGGTTGCAGGAACTCCCGAAGCCGCTTACTAAGCTGACTTGGGACAATCCCGTCATGATCGGCCCCGCGATGGCCGAGCGGCTAAAGCTGAATTTCAAAGACGTTGCCGAATTGGAATTCAAGGGCAAGAAAGTCAAAGGCCCAGTCTGGATTCAGGCCGGTCATCCCGATGACTCGATCACGGTCTTTCTCGGTTACGGGCGCACGCGCGCGGGCCGCGTCGGCACTGGCACAGGCTTCGACGTTTACCCGTTGCGTACCAGTCAGGCTCCCTGGTTCGCGAGCGGTGCGCAACTTCGCACTACCGGCGAAACCTACCAGCTCGCCAGCACGCAGGGCTATCAGACAATGGAAACTCCCGTCGGCGAGCGTCCGCTGGTGCAGGAGCGCAGCCTCGAGGAATACAAGAAAGAGCCGAACTTCGCGAAAGAAGGCGAGCCGCCGCAGGGCCTCACGCTCTACAAGCCATTCGATTATTCGAAAGAGACTTACTCCTGGGGCATGGCGATCGACTTGAATTCGTGCGTCGGGTGCAATAACTGCATCGTCGCCTGCCAGTCGGAAAACAACGTTGCCGTGGTCGGCAAAGAGCAGACACTTAGAGGCCGCCACATGCACTGGCTGCGCGTGGACGCTTACTACAACGGGCCGCGCGAAAATCCAAAGGGCTTCTTCCAGCCCGTGCCCTGCATGCAGTGCGAGAATGCGCCTTGCGAGGTGGTCTGTCCGGTGCAGGCGACCATTCACAGCAGTGAAGGCCTGAACGACATGGTGTATAACCGCTGCGTCGGAACGCGTTATTGCTCGAATAATTGCCCCTACAAAGTGCGGCGGTTCAATTTTCTGCTTTTCCAGGACTGGGAGACTCCGCAGTTCAAGCTCATGCGCAATCCCGACGTGACCGTGCGCAGCCGCGGCGTCATGGAAAAGTGCACTTACTGCGTGCAGCGCATAAACGAGCGCCGCATCGACGCCGAGCGCGCCGACTCCACCATCAAAGAAGGCGATCTGCAGACGGCCTGCCAGCAGTCGTGCCCGGCGAATGCCATCGTCTTTGGCAACCTCAACGATCCGAACAGCCAGGTCAATAAGTGGAAGGCGCAGGCAAGAAACTACTCCCTGCTGGGTGAATTGAATGCGCGGCCGCGCACAACGTATCTCGCGGAAGTCCGCAATCCGAACCCCGAGTTAGAAGCAGAGTCAAAGGGAAAGTCAAAGGCATAAGTGGAGCGCAAGTAAGGAATGGCTACGAACACGCAAATACCCGTGGCAGACAGGCGAGTGCCGGTGATCGCGCCGGGCTACACCTTCTCCACCATCGGAGAGAAGATCAGCAATATCGTGCTGAGCCGCCCGGTCTCACTGGGATGGATCTTCGGCTTCCTGATCGTGTTCTCGATGATGAATCTGCTGATGATGGCCCTCGGGTATCTGTTCATTAAAGGTACGGGGATCTGGGGGATCAACATCCCCATTGGTTGGGGATTCGCCATCGTTAACTTCGTGTGGTGGATCGGTATCGGCCACGCGGGCACGCTGATTTCGGCAATTCTTTGCCTGCTGCGCCAGACTTGGCGTAACTCGATCAACCGTTTTGCCGAAGCCATGACGCTGTTCGCGGTTGCCTGCGCCGGTATCTTCCCGCTCGCCCACACCGGACGCCCGTGGCTTGCGTACTGGCTCTTTCCGTATCCGAACACCATGAATTACTGGCCGAACTTCCGCAGCCCGCTGGTGTGGGACGTGTTCGCGGTTTCGACTTACTTTACGATTTCACTGGTGTTCTGGTTTGTGGGATTAATTCCCGACTTCGCCTCCTTGCGTGACCGCGCCGAGAGTACCTTGGTCCAGCGCATTTACGGGCTGCTCGCCATGGGATGGCGCGGTTCCGCTCGGCACTGGCACCGCTATGAGACTGCCTACTTACTTCTCGCGGGGCTCGCTACACCGCTGGTGCTCTCCGTTCACACGGTCGTCAGCTTCGATTTCGCCGTCGGCATTGTCCCCGGCTGGCACACCACGATCTTCCCTCCGTACTTTGTCGCGGGCGCCATCTATTCCGGTTTCGCGATGGTACTTTGTCTTGCGATTCCTATCCGCGCGATTTACGGACTTCAGGACTTCATCACTATGCGGCATCTCGAGAACGCGGCCAAGGTTATGCTTGCCACCGGCCTCATCGTCGCCTACGGCTATGGCATGGAGGCGTTCATGAGCTGGTACAGCGGCAGCCAGTTCGATTCGTTCCTGCTCTGGAACCGGTTTCACGGGCCGTATCGGTTGTCGTACATGGCGTTGCTTGCGTGCAACATTTTGATCCCGCAGGTGCTGTGGCTAAAGAGATTCCGCGTCTCGACCGGCTGGCTCTGGCTTATTTCGTTCGTCGTGCTCGTCGGCATGTGGCTGGAGCGGTTCATAATCGTCGTGGTCAGTTTGAGCCGCGACTTCCTGACTTCTTCGTGGGGCATGTACTACCCGACTAAGTGGGATTGGATGACTTTCGCCGGCACCATCGGCATGTTCCTAACTGCCATGTGGTTATTTGTACGGATTCTGCCTATGATCTCCATCTTCGAATTGCGCACCTTGCTGCCGGAGTCGCAGGTGCACGAGGCGGAGGAGGTGAAACAGTGAGCGAGTTTTCAGGCAATGGTCCGATCCCCGATTCTCCGATCTCCGATTCTCCGATCTATGGACTGATGGCCGAATTCGACTCGGCACAAGAACTGGTATCGGCCGCTCACAAGGCGCATGAAGCGGGTTACCAGAAAATCGATGCTTACAGCCCGTTCCCCATCGAGGGCCTTGCCGAAGCCATCGGCTTTCACAAGAACCGCGTGCCGCTCGTGGTGCTCATTGGCGGACTCGTCGGCGGGATTTCAGCGTACGCGCTCCAGTATTGGATCGCAGCGATCACCTATCCGGTCAACATCGGCGGACGTCCATTTCACTCCTGGCCTTCGTTCATGATCGTGACCTTCGAGATGACGATTCTTTTTGCGGGACTTTCCGCCGCTATCGGCATGTTGGCCCTGAACGGCCTGCCCATGCCATATCACCCGGTGTTCAACGTGCCCGAGTTCGCGAAGGCCTCGGAGAATAAATTCTTCCTGATCGTGTTTTCGAACGACCCGAAATATGACGCCGCCCGCACGCGCTCGTTTCTCAACAGCCTCGCTCCACGCATGATCGCGGAGGTGCCAAGCTAGTTATGGGTCCCACTCGCAACCTCCGAAAAGTTTTGCCCGCGCTTCTGGCGCTGATTGCCGTAACCGCCGGATGCCGCCTCGATATGCACGTGCAGCCGTATTACCGGCCCATGGCGAAGAGCGATTTCTTCGCTGACGACCGCTCCGCCCGCTTGCCGGTCGAGGGCACGGTGGCGCGCGGCGATCTCCGAGAAGACACTTACTTCTACACCGGAAAAATCGGCAACGCGCCCGGCGACTATCTGCCATTTCCGGTGACCGCAGAGGTTCTCGCCCGCGGACGCGAGCGTTTCAACATCAACTGCACACCTTGTCACGGACGCGTCGGCGATGGCAATGGCTTCATTCCCTCGCGTGGATTTCGGCGCCCGCCGTCGTATCACATCGAGCGTCTGCGCAAAGTGCCGATCGGCTACTTCTTCGATGTTATGACCAACGGCTTTGGAGTTATGCCGGAATATGGCACGCAGGTTGCGCCGCGCGATCGCTGGTGCATTGCGGCTTACATTCGCGCGCTGCAACTTAGCCAGAATGCAACTTCGAGCGACGTCCCCGCGGGACAAAAAGTTCCGTCGCCTCCGCCGCAGTTCCGCGATATCGGCAACGGAGCCACGTTGCCCGAAATCGCGCCGCCCACCACCGCAACCGAAGGGGAGTCCAAATGACCACGGCCACCATGAATAAGTCGGGCCTGATGGCCCCGCCCGTGGCCCAGACCATGCAGCAGCGGTCGCTCGTCATTGGCGTGATCGCGGCCATTGCTTCCGTCGCCGGCGTTTTCCTTGCTCCCGGCAGTTTTTATTCCGCTTACCTCATCGGCTTCATGTTCTGGCTGGGCCTTTCGCTCGGATGCATGGCCATCCTGATGCTTTACCACCTGGTCGGCGGCGCTTGGGGCACGGTGATTCGCCGCATTCTGGAATCGGGGATGATGACGCTGCCCCTCATGTTCGTGCTTTTCATCCCGATTTTGCTGAATTTGCCGACGCTGTATTTCTGGGCGCGGCCGGAGGGACTGACCGACCCCAAGATCGCGGAGATCGCGCACAGCTATCTCAACTTCAACGGCATTCTGGTGCGCTACATTGTTTACTTCGTCATCTGGATCGGGATGGCCTACTTTCTGAATCGCTGGTCCACCGAACAGGACTCGATTGTGGGCCAGAGCACGCTGCGCTTCCGCGCGATGAGTTCCATCGGACTCGTCATCTACTCGCTCACGATTTCCTTCGCGGTGATCGACTGGGTGATGTCGCTGCAAGCGCGCTGGATCTCAACCATCTACGGCCTGCTCTTCATTGCGGGAGAAGCGCTCTCCGCCTTCTGTTTCTGCGTGGTTATCGAGAGCATCCTCGGTAAACGCAAGCCGATGTCCGAGTACCTCACCGATACGGAAGTCCACGACCACGGCAAGTTTATGCTCGCTTTTGTTATGGTCTGGGCTTACTTCAATTTCTCGCAGTGGCTCATCATCTGGTCCGGCAACTTGCCCGAAGAAATTCCGTGGTACGTGCGCCGCATGAATGGCGGATGGGAAACGGTCGCCCTGTTCCTCGTGGTGTTCCATTTCGCCGTGCCGTTCGCGCTCTTGCTCTCGCGCCAGTTGAAGCGCAAAGCACGCACGCTGGTCTGGCTCGCGTCGTGGCTCATATTCATGCGCATCGTCGATATTTTTTGGCATATCGAGCCGGCGTCGCATCCCACGTTTCACATTAGCTGGGTGCATTTCGCAATCGTCGCCGGAATCGGCGGCCTTTGGATGGCCCACTTTTTTCACAACCTGAGATCGCGTCCGCTGCTCGCGGTCAACGCGCCGCAGACGCTGAGACTTCTGGAGCCGTCGCATGAATGAGGAAATGAGGAACCACGGCCACTCCGGCGACGAAGCCGGTTTCGAACGCGAAGACCTGGGCACGCGCGGCGTCTTCGCCTTCATGATCGGCCTCACGATCGTTGGCGTAGTCATTTATTTCATCATCATCGGCATGTACACGTTCCTCGACAAATACGAGCGGTCGCAGATGGCCACCGCCAGTCCGCTGGTTACTTCGAAGGGGACGATGTCACGGGTGGTCACGCAGGAATACATGGAGCAACGGTTCAAGGACAACGGCGCTCCCATGCTCGAAATCAACGAGCGCGGGCAGTTTCGCGACTTTTTGATCAATCAGGAGAACCAACTCAACAGCTACGGCTGGGTCGACGAAAAGGCTGGCGTGGCGCGCATTCCAATCGAGCGCGCCATGGAGTTGACCGTGCAGCGCGGATTGCCGGTGTGTCCGCAAGGCTGCGCGAATTTGAACGCAGCGGTGGCGGGCGAAGCGCCGGCGCAGAAATCGGCAGCATCGAAGCAATAGACGCCCAGCCCCTAAAGGGGCGTCTGATTTCGAAAGATACCGTATCGCTGAAGCGATACCATGGTACGAAACACGGCATGGCTAAAGCGATGCCCTGATACGAAGCAACCGCTCTGGCCGGACAGCCGGGAAAGGAAAAAGAAGTGCGCAGTAAAGAGAAATTCGCCAACTCGATCACGGCAACGACTTTCCTGCTAATGCTCTTGACCGCTCCATTCTTTGGGCAGGTCCCGCAGGGTCCTATTATGGGCGGCGGCATCATGAGTCCGCCCGTCAACCAGCGTCCACCTGGTCTCGAATTCGTCGGAATCGAGCAGCATCTCAACGCCGAAGTTCCCGGCGATCTCGAATTCCGCGACGAACTCGGCAACTCGGTCAAACTCGCCGACTACTTCGGCCACGGACGCCCCGTCATCCTGAACCTGGGTTATTACCAATGCCCCATGCTCTGCGGCGAACTTCTGCAAGGGCTGGTCGGTTCGATGAAGGCCCTGACCTTCAATCTCGGCAAGGATTTTGACGTCCTCACCGTGAGCTTCGACCCGCGCGAAACCACGGAAATGGCCGCCGAAAAAAAGCGGGATATGATGAAGCGTTACGGCCGCCCGAATGCCGATAAGGGCTGGCACTTCCTCACCGGCAAGGCTGACCAGATCAATGCGCTCACCAAGTCGGTTGGCTTTCAATATCAGTTCGATGAGAAAACCGGGCAGTACGCCCACGCCACCGCGATCATTATGCTGACGCCCGACCGTCACATTTCGGGGTACTTTTATGGCGTCGAGTTCTCTCCCAAGGATCTGCGCCTTGGACTTGTGCAGGCTTCGCAAAACAAGATTGGCAACATCGGCGACCAGGTGCTGCTGTACTGCTATCACTACGATCCCAGGACCGGAAAATACGGCGCAGTGGTCAGCAACATCCTGAAGCTGGCGGCGCTCGGGACCATGCTTGTCCTGGGAACATTTATGTTCGTCATGTTCCGCGCCGATCGTCATTCCGATCATGGTTCCGATCAAGGCGCGGCCCGCGGCGGACCGGGGCGAGTTACATAACTATGTCGAAATTTCTACCTTTGTGGCCCGATCAGGCCTCGACGTCGGCAGGCCAAGTGGATGCTCTCTACATCTATCTGCTGCTGGTTGCTGGCGTCATGACCGCCCTCATTTTTTTCGCCGTCACGGTGCTAGCGATCAAGTATCGTCGCGTACCCGGCCGCGAAGCCCAACAGATCGAAGGCTCCACGATCCTTGAAATCGGGTGGTCGATCATTCCTTTCTTTGTGATGCTGACCTTCTTCATCTGGGGCGCGGTCATCTATTTCAAGGAACGTACTCCTCCCGCCGACTCCACCGAAATCTACGTCGTCGCCAAGCAGTGGATGTGGAAGTTCGAACACATGGAGGGGCAGCGCGAGATTAACGAGCTGCACGTCCGCACGGGCCAGAACATCAAGCTCATCATGACCTCGCAGGACGTGATTCACAGCTTCTTCGTCCCGGCATTCCGCCTCAAGCAGGACGTACTGCCCGGGCGCTACACCACCCTCTGGTTCAAGGCCACTGTGCCCGGCCACTATCATTTGTTCTGCGCCCAGTATTGCGGGACCATGCACTCCGGGATGGGCGGCGACATCGTCGTCATGACGCCGCAGGATTACGCGCAGTGGATAGCGGGCGGAACGTCCCCGCCATTGCAGGAAACCGGCAAGCAGTTGTTCTCTACGCTCGGATGCGCCACCTGCCATCGTTTCGATGTGCAGGGCCGCGGCCCCGACCTGACGGGTGTCTACAACAAGCCAGTCCTGCTTGAGGACGGACGCACGGTGATTGCCGACGAGAACTATGTTCGTGAGTCCATCCTCAATCCCACCGCAAAGATCGTGAACGGTTTTAAACCGGTGATGCCCACCTTCCAGGGCCTCGTCAGCGAAGAGCAGTTGAACGCGCTGGTGGCATACGTGAAATCGTTAGCCCAGCCGCCCCCGGGAACCGCCGGGCTGCAGAACCAGCCCGCCATTTCCCCGGCACAAACACAGAAGATGCAGGTGCAATAGTCATGGCGAGCAGAGTAATTCCGGCGAATCAGGCTCCGAAATTGAACTATCTCAACAACGGGCACAGCCTCAGGTCCTGGCTGCTGACCACCGACCACAAGCGGATCGCGATCCTCTATCTGATTTCGGTGACGACGTTCTTCTTTTTCGGCGGCTTCTTTGCCATGCTCATCCGGCTCGAGTTACTGACGCCACAGGGCGACCTGATGCAGGCCGACACTTATAACAAAGTGTTCACCATGCACGGCATGATCATGGTGTTCTTCTTCCTGATTCCCGTAGTGCCGGCGGTGCTCGGCAACTTCCTGGTGCCGCTTATGATTGGCGCAAAGGATCTTGCCTTCCCGCGCATCAACCTGCTGAGCTGGTATCTATACATCATCGGCGGCATCCTAATGACACACGTCATGCTGAGCGGCGGCGTGGATACGGGCTGGACTTTCTACAGCCCATTCAGCACGGAGTACACCAACACCAAGATAGTCGAGGCCGGACTCGCGGTCTTTATTGCCGGGTTCTCCTCGATTTTCACCGGGCTGAACTTCATCGTCACTATCCACCGCATGCGCGCCCCCGGCCTTACCTGGAGCCGCCTGCCCTTGTTCGTGTGGGCCAACTACGCAACCAGCTTGATCATGGTTCTCGGCACGCCGGTAATCGCCATCACCATCGTGCTGGTGGCCGTGGAGCGACTCTTCCATCTCGGCATCTTCGACCCCAGGCTCGGCGGAGACCCGCTCCTGTTCCAGCACCTGTTCTGGTTCTACTCCCATCCGGCGGTGTACATCATGATCCTGCCTTCGATGGGAGTGATCAGCGAACTTATCGGTTGCTTCTCGCGCAAGCGCATCTTTGGTTATAAGTTCGTGGCCCTGTCGAGCATCGCCATCGCCGTCTTGGGATTCCTGGTGTGGGCGCATCACATGTTCGTGGCCGGCATATCGCTCTATGCCGCGATGATCTTTTCGTTCCTGACTTTCTTCATCGGCGTGCCCTCGGCCGTCAAAGTGTTCAACTGGACGGCTACGCTCTACAAGGGGTCGATTACTTACGCCACGCCGATGCTCTACGCTTTCGGCTTCATCGGACTTTTTACCATCGGCGGCCTGACCGGGCTCTTCCTCGCCACGCTCGGCATCGATGTCCATGTTCACGATACTTACTTCGTCGTCGCCCACTTTCACTATGTCATGGTGGGTGGCGTCTTGATGGGGTATCTCGGAGGCATGCATTTCTGGTGGCCGAAAATCAGCGGACGCATGTATCCGGAAGGCTGGGCAAAGCTTTCGGCGCTGCTCATCTTCGCCGGCTTCAATCTGACGTTCTTCCCGCAGTTCATTCTCGGCTACGTCGGCATGCCGCGCCGCTACTGGCAGTATCCGCCGGAGTTCCAGGTGCTGAACGTGCTGTCAACGGCCGGCGCCAGCGTGCTCGCCGTCGGCTATCTTCTGCCGATGATCTACTTCCTGTGGTCGCTGCGCTACGGGCCGATCGCCGAAGCCAATCCGTGGCATGCCGCCGGCTTGGAGTGGAAGACCACGTCACCTCCGCCCACGTTTAACTTTGACGAGACGCCCGTTGTGACTTGGGAGGCTTATAACTACGACGAGATTCCAGACAAGGAACTGGAGGCTCCCGTTGCACGATAGCCAAGCGTCCACCATGGAACACGCAGTTCACAATCCGGCGTTGCTCCACCACTTCGCCGACGCTCAGCAGCAAAAGGACGCTGCCTCGCTTGGCATGTGGCTGTTCCTGGTGACGGAAATCATGTTCTTCGGCGGCATGTTCTGCGCTTACTTGGTCTACCGCCTCGCCCACTTCAACGCCTTCGCGGCTGGAAGCCAGCAGCTCAGCATCGCGCTGGGAGCCACTAATACCGCCGTCCTGATCATCAGTTCGGTTACGGTTGTGTTGGCGGTGAAAGCGGCGGAGGCAGGCCGCCGCAAAGTACTGGTAGGCTACCTCGTTGTTACCGTGCTGCTCGGCATGACATTTCTGGCGGTCAAGGGTTTCGAATATCGCGAAAAATTCGAAAAGCACCACATACCCGGCCCGACGTTCAAGTTCACGAACACCTTCGACGATAACGGCAAGCAAATCCCGGTCAACCCTAAGGAAGCCGAACTCTTTTTCTCGCTCTATTTCGCCATGACCGGCATGCATGCCCTGCACATGATCATTGGCTGCGGTCTTTTTAGCGTTCTGGCTGTTTTGGCATGGAAGGGGCATTACTCGCCCGGCTACTTTACTCCCATAGAAAACGCGGGCTTGTACTGGCACTTAGTCGATATCATTTGGATTTATTTGTTCCCGTTGTTGTATCTGATTAGCCGGCACTCGTGACGACAGAGTGCTGAGAACTGATAACCGGGAACTGAGAACTGGTCTTAAGGATTGCTATGTCGGACAATGCAGCACACACTAGTCGTTCGCAAGGATTTTACATAGCCATTGGCATCGGCCTGCTTGTCGGGACGGCTACAACGGTCGGCGCCGCCTTCGTAAACCTCGGTCCTTTCAATCCGATCATCGCGCTGCTCATTGCCACGATCAAAGCGACGCTCGTCGTGCTCTTCTTCATGCACGTCAAAGGTGCGAGCGAAAAGCTGACTGGGGCCGTCGTTGTGTCCGGCTTCTTCTTTCTCGCGATTCTGATATCGCTATCTCTGGCGGATTACCTGACTCGATCCTGGCGGTAATCGCATCTTGTGTAGCCAGTGCTAGGTAAAATGAGAGCCCTTGCGCCCAGCGCCCGTATCCTCGAAGATGTTCTGTAAACTATGCCGCAAGACATCGCCCCACCTCCGGCCCATTCCGCGCAACTTGACGCCTCCGCGCTTGAAGCCGCCCTCCGCCGCCACCTTCGCGGAGAGGTTCGCTTCGACTCGGGCAGCCGCGCGCTTTATGCAACCGACGGCTCCAACTACCGACAAGTTCCGATCGGCGTTGTAGTTCCCCGCGACAAAGAAGATGTCCTCGCCACCGTTGCCCTTTGCCGCGACCACTGCGCTCCGCTGCTTGCTCGCGGCGGAGGCACGTCGCTTGCCGGACAATGTTGCAACGCCGCCGTCGTCCTCGACTTTTCGAAGTACATGGCTGGCATCATCGACATCGATCCGGCGCGGCGCATCGCCCGCGTAGAACCTGGAGTCGTTCTGGACCGCCTCCGCGCCGAAGCCGAGAAGCACCACCTCACCTTCGCACCCGATCCCGCTACCCACGACCGCTGCACGCTCGGAGGCATGATCGGCAACAACTCTTGCGGCGTGCACTCGATCATGGCTGGCAAGACGGACGACAATATCGAGGCCCTTGAAGTCCTCACCTATGACGGCCAGCGCCTGCACGTCGGCGCGACGAGCGCAGACGAGTTCGACCGCTTCATTCGCGACGGCGGACGACGCGCCGAAATTTACAGCGGGCTCAAGTCGCTCGCCGATCGCTACGGCGAGCAGGTGCGCCGCCAGTTCCCGAACATTCCGCGCCGCGTTTCCGGGTACAACCTCAACCACCTGCTGCCCGAAAACGGCTTTCACGTGGCGCGCGCGCTGGTCGGCTCCGAAGGAACTTGCGTCACGATTCTCGAAGCGGCCTGCCGCCTGGTCGAGAGTCCGTCGGTGCGAGTGCTGCTGGTCATCGGATGGCCCGATATTTATCTCTGCGCCGACCGCGTCCCCGAGATCATGGAGCACCGCCCCATCGGCCTCGAAGGTTTTGACGACATTATGGTCAACGCGAGCCGCCGCAAAGGCGTGAACCTCGAAGGTCTCGCGCTGCTGCCCGAAGGCGGGGGCTGGCTGATGGTCGAGTTCGGCGCAGATACCGCCGCCAAAGCCGAATCGCAGGCGCGCAATCTGATGGAGGCGCTTGATCGCTCCGCGGCTCCGCCGAATATGCGCCTGTTCACCGACCAAAAACAAGCCCGGCGCATTTGGGATGTCCGCGAGTCCAGCCTGGGCGTGACTTCGCACGTCCCCGGCGAACCGCTGCGTTGGGAAGGCTTCGAGGATTCCGCCGTCGCGCCCGACAAGCTCGGCGCCTACCTCCGCGAGCTGCGCCGGCTGATGCAGGCCTTCCACTACGACGGCTCGTTCTATGGACACTTCGGCCATGCCTGCGTGCACACCCGCATGGACTACGATCTCGAATCCACCGAAGGCGTGCGCACGTTCCGCCAGTTCATGGAAGAGGCCGCCGACCTCGTCGTCCGCTATGGCGGCTCGCTCTCGGGCGAACATGGAGACGGCCAGGCCCGCGCCGAGCTTCTTCCCAAAATGTTTGGCCCCGAACTCATGCAGGCTTTCCGCGAGTTCAAATCGCTCTGGGATCCCGATTGGAAGATGAACCCGGGCAAGCTCATCGAGCCTTATCGCCTTGATGAAAATCTGCGCCTCGGCGCGGGTTATGATCCGTGGCAGCCCGAGACGCATTTCAAATTTCCCGACGATCACGGCAGCCTGGCGTCGGCGACGCTGCGCTGCGTTGGAGTCGGCAAATGCCGCTGCGATGCCGGCGGGGTTATGTGTCCCAGTTTCCGCGTCACGCGCGACGAAGAGCACTCCACCCGCGGCCGCGCCCACCTGCTCTGGGAGATGACCAAAGGAGAAGTCATCAAAGACGGCTGGCGGAACGAAACCGTGAAAGAATCGCTCGACCTCTGCCTCGCCTGCAAAGGCTGCAAAAGCGATTGCCCCGTCGGCGTGGATGTCGCGACCTATAAATCGGAATTCCTATCGCACTACTACGAAACCAATCGCCTTCCGCTGAAGGCGCTGGCGCTCTCGAATATTGACCTGTGGCTCAGAGCTGCCTCGCACGCGCCGGGCCTGGTGAATCTTACGACCCAACTCCCCGGTCTGCGCGACCTGGCCAAGCTGGCCGCCGGAATCCCGGCCCAGCGCCGCATTCCGGCGTTGGCTCCGCAGACGTTCAAAGAGTGGTGGGAGGAGCGGCTCGGAGCTTCGCTCCTCGGGACGGACGAGGGCGTCCGTCCCCACGTGAGTCACGATAACCCCGTCCTCCTCTGGGCCGACACTTTCAACAATCACTTCCTTCCCGCGACCGCCAAAGCCGCTGTTGAAGTGCTCGAAGCTGCGGGGTTCGACGTCAGCGTCCCGCGCGCCCACTTGTGTTGCGGACGCCCGCTCTACGACATCGGCATGCTTGATCGCGCCAAGAGTCTGCTCCTCCAGATCATGGACGAGCTGCTCCCTGAAATCGAAGCGGCAACGCCTATCGTCGTCCTCGAACCTAGCTGCGCCTCGGTTTTCCGCGACGAACTTACTAACCTTTTCCCGAAAGACGAACGCGCGCAAGCTCTGTCTAAGCAAGTCTTCCTGCTCAGCGAATTTCTCGAGCAGCGGGCAAAGGATTTTCCTCTTCCGAAGTTGACGCGCCGGGCGCTGGTTCACGGGCATTGCCATCACAAGGCCATCATGAAGATGACGGCTGAGGAAGCCGTCCTCGAGCGCATGGGCATTGACTTCACCGCGCCCGCCCCCGGATGCTGCGGGATGGCGGGAGCGTTCGGCTTCGAAAAAGAAAAATACGAGATCTCGAAGGCGATCGGCGAACTCGAACTGCTGCCCGCCGTGCGCCAGGCTCCCACCGACTGGCTCATCGTCGCCGACGGATTTAGCTGCCGCGAACAGATTGCCCAGGAAACCGACCGTCACGCGCTGCATCTCGCCGAGGTTCTCCAGATGGCCCTGCGCGAAGATGCCGAAACGCCCGAAGGCTTCCCGATGTTCGACCCCGCGCCGCAATACTATCCTGAAGACGCTTGGATCCGCCCGCACGAGGCCGCGATTAGGAAATCAATGAAGCGCACGGGGCTGGCCGTGGCAGGGATCGCGGCAGGAACGGCGCTGCTGTTGGCGCTGGCACGGAGACGCTAAATCGTGAATCCAGGATTGCTGCAGGCTCAGGCAGCTGTCGAGCTTCGCTTGGCTGGACGGCTGAGGGCGCCGGTTCCTGCGTGTTCAACTTATTGATAAATAATAAGTTATCAGCTAGCTGCCCATCCCGCCTTCTTTCTGGGACAATAGACAGAGACGAAGCCAGCAGGCCTTCCTATGGAAACCGCAAATCCAACCGTCTCAGCCCCAGCCCCAGCCCCAACCCCAACGCCAGCCCAGTCCGCCGCCATTGCCCAAAACAAAACCCTGCAAGGTTCGGTCCTGGTGCTGATCCAGTTCGACGTTTGCGAGGAGATCAACCTCGACGCCCTGCGCGACATCTTCGGAGCCCGCCGCCAGGAGACCAGCTTCAAGCATCCTGCGCCCGGATACGTCCGCTTCCAGCGGCCTCCGGTCGTCGAGCCGGTCGAGCCGCTGATCCTCGAAAGCGGCGAGCGGCTTGACGTGAAGATCAAGTACTACGATTACGGCGTGTTGAGCGTCGTCTTCGAGCTGCCGTTTTCCGGCGACTGGGATACGCTCGTACGCCTCGCCAGCCGCTGGGTTTGGGACACCGATTTCACCAACTTCGCCCAGAAAATCGCCAAACAGAAAATCGAGCGCGCTCGCCCCGCGCTGATCAAGCTTTACGATAGCTGGCTGCATGAAGATTATTTCGTCTTCCACGTGCGCGACATCGCAGGCAATCCGTCGGCAGCCGAACTGCTGGCGGCCGAGGGCGGACGCATCTCCCAGATCGTCCGCGGCGAAAACGTTCCGCTCTCCGACGGCGAGCAGCAGGAAATCATGCAGTCAAAAATCTCCTACTACCCGAACGACCTGGCCGTGATCAGCTGGAACGGAGCGTTCCTCTACGACTCTACGGCCGGCGCGGAAACGGTGATTCAACTGCTCGAATACGCCAACTCGCAGCTCCTGGAATTCCGCCACTACGACGAACTGCTGACGCGCGAGCTGCAAAGCGTCTACGCTTTCATGGACCACGGCTCGATGGGCATCGCCGCCCGCTGGCGCACCGCCAAACGCGCCAGCCGATTGCACACCGTCCTGCTCGATGTGGACGAACTGACCGAGCGCGCCGACAACGCCATCAAGTTCCTGAGCGACATGTTCTCGGCGCGCCTCTACAGAGTTGCCGCGTCGAAGATCGGCGTGAACGATTACAAGAACCTGGTCAACCAGAAAGTCCACACCGCCGAAGAGCTCTACCGCTTCATGGTCGACCAGTTCCATCAGAGCCGCGCGTTTTTGCTGGAGGTGCTGGTGGTGATTATTCTTGTCATTGAATTGCTCTGGCTGTTTAAGGGATCGATTTCGTTCTAGGGGAAACTCTCAGTTGTCAGCTCTCAGCTCTCAATAACGTCAAAGGCACTTGCGTGCAGGGCCTCCTTTTGCTCCTGGCTTCGCGCTCTTTTGGAGTGTTTGCGGGGTTGTTTACCAGTTGGTACCGGTACCCCCCCTCCCCCCTAGCCTTATGGAATCATGGGGTTAGAGAGAAATTCTCCCCCCGGTCTTTGATTTTAAAGGAGTTAGGGTAAAGTCTTTATAAACCATCGACTTAGGTGTCAAGGAGCGCTGAAAATGGGTTTGGGGCAGCTTCGAGGGTCGTCTTGCTTGACGGACGAACCTCTTCACTGCCCCAATTAGATCTTCATTATCGCGTACGACTGGTTGGAAGTCTGTGATGGTGCTCACAGTTGGTTTGTGATGAAAAGGGTCAGAGGACCCGCCCAAGCGAAGCTTGGACGGGACATTCTTTCAAAGTTGGGATGGACGCGAAGTCCGTGGCCGGCCGCCGGCCCACTTCTCGAAAAGCGCGAGAAGTGGGGCACCCCCCTGTCTTATTTTCTGCCAACCCTTAGCTGCCTGCGTTATCCTTGCAGCCCGGAGAAGGTGGCCACCCGCCGCTCACGGATGGTTAGTGATGAAAAAAGTCAGGCGTCAGATTGCGGAAGTGGAAACACATGCGGCGTCCCACGTCTCGAAAACCTGTCTAGTCCCGAGAGATCCTTTACATTTCGTCCCGAGACATCCTTTACACATTGGTGGGGGGAACCGGCTTTGGAACCCAGCGCTCGACGATCGTCGAGCGCTGGGTTCCGGGGTCGAGTTCCCGGATGAGGGTCGTACAGTAGAACACCATCAGGCGTTGTTCGACGCAGACGATCTGTACCCACTCGCCGGACAGCGCTTGGCTAACGTTCCACTTCTGTCCCTTGATGTCCAGCTTGCCTTGGCAGTCCACTTTCAACACCCACGGCGGGTGGCCCGCATCTCCGGCGGGTAAGTATAGCGCTCTTTGCTAGGCGTTGACAGCGAGAGTCTTGTCCAATACAAGATGAGCCTGAAGGGGAGGTGGGATTCCAACACAAGATGAGCCTGGAGCGGATGGCATGCTGAGGATTGACCATCAACATGCACGAAGCCGAGCAACTGAGCCTGGAGCA
>Ga0208188_1000424_pt1 | contig 29014 bp, 19 predicted proteins | sample June2015DPH_8_50_FD_184698 | JGI IMG/M metagenome (GOLD analysis project Ga0208188, IMG submission 184698) | Peatland microbial communities from SPRUCE experiment site at the Marcell Experimental Forest, Minnesota, USA - June2015DPH_8_40... | ecosystem: Environmental > Terrestrial > Soil >...
CACTGATCGAAAATCTTCGGCGTGTTGGAGCCCGGATTACCGCCGACAGGATCGGCCGAAACCGCGCCGATTATTGGGCGGACCAGATAACGGAGACCGCCGAAAAGGACCCGAAGAGCCTGATTCTGGTGATCGCCGACATGGCGCGGTCGAGCCCGCCAATGGTTGGCTCGTTCGTTGCGGAATTTGCGCGCCGGTTGCAGGGGCAAGGCCCCGCCTTGGCCTTACCGCTCACTTGGATTGAGCAGAGACTTTCCGAATCTGGGCGGACGATCAAGCAGTTGGTGCAGTCGGAGAACCAGCAGCAAGCTGCGGATCAGGTCTCGATGAGCAACAGCATCGGCAGCCTCCGTCTCCTGGGCGCGATGGACTGGCGCGAGTTTGTCGAGACCTTGAGCGCCGTCGAACAGGTCCTTCGTGAGGACCAAGGCGGAGTCTACGGCAAGATGGACTTCTCGACGCGTGACCGTTACCGCCACACGGTGGAGAAGATCGCCAAGAGCAGCCGGCGATCCGAGCCCGAGGTGGCGCGCGAAGGGATCCAACTTGCGCGGGAAGGCTCGGCCAGGAAGGGCAGCGATGATCGTGCGGCGCATGTCGGCTTCTACCTGATCGACAAGGGATTGGAGCAACTTGAGCGCAAAGTGGAGATGCGCTTATCTGTCCCTGAAGCGTTTCGGAAGGTGAGCCGCGAATTTCCTTTGCTGCTGTACATAGGCACGATCACGCTAATTACAATGATCGTCGCCGGAACCTTGGTGGCGAAGGCGCATGCCAGTGCCTTTCATGGTTGGGCGCTCGGTCTGTTCGGCATCCTCTCGCTTGTGTGCGCAAGTCAGCTGGCCGTAGCCCTGGTCAACTGGCTGGCGACGCTGCTGGCGACTCCGCATCCGCTCCCTCGCATGGACTTCTCCAAGGGGATTCCGCCGGAGCACCGCGCTCTGGTGGTGGTCCCCACAATCCTCGTGAGCGCTCAAAACGTCGAGGACCTGATCGAGGCGCAGGAGGTCCGATTCCTGGCCAATCGGGACGACAACCTGCACTTCGGCCTGCTGACTGATTTTCGCGACGCGCACGAGGAAACACTACCGGAGGATGAACCGCTGTTGCGGCTGGCTCAGAAAAAAATCGAAGGATTAAATCAGAAGTACAAGAGTGCGAAGGACGACATGTTCTTTCTCCTCCACCGTCCGCGCAAATGGAACCCGCGGGAGCGAATATGGATGGGTTACGAGCGGAAGCGAGGGAAGCTTGCGGAATTGAATTCATTCTTGCGCGGCGGTTCAAGGGATCGCTTCTCGCTCGTTGTTGGCGACACGGCAATCCTCGCCAACGTAAAGTATGTCATTTCCCTGGACATGGATACGCAGTTGCCGCGCGATTCGGCACGGCAGCTAGTGGGAGCTATGGCGCACCCTCTGAATCGTGCGCGGTACGACGAAGACAAGCAGCGGGTCTGCGACGGGTACGGCATCCTTCAGCCCGAGATCGGCGCGAGCCTGTCCGGAGCGAACCAGTCGAGATATGCACGCCTGTTCGGAAGTGAACCAGGCATCGATCCGTATACTCGCGTTGTCTCCGACGTTTACCAGGATCTATTCGGCGAGGGTTCGTTCATTGGCAAGGGGATTTATGATGTCGATGCGTTCGAGAGGGCGCTGAAGGGGCGTCTCCCCGAGAACCGGGTACTCAGCCACGATCTTCTGGAAGGATGCTACGCGCGGTCGGGGCTGCTAAGCGATGTGCGGTTGTACGAGGAATATCCGTCTCACTATAGCGCGGACGTGAGCCGCCGCCGCCGTTGGATTCGTGGCGATTGGCAGCTTGTGCCGTGGCTGCTGCCGCGGGTCCCTGGCTTTAGCGGGCGTCGCCAGAAGAATCCGCTTTCCGCGCTCTCGCTATGGAAGCTCTTTGATAATCTTCGGCGCAGTCTGATGCCCTCGGCCTTGACGCTGCTGTTGCTGCTGGGCTGGACGGCTTTGTCACCGCTGTGGTTTTGGACCCTGTCGGTGATCGGAGTCATCCTGATTCCTTATGTGGTTGCCTGCGTCCTGGATCTGCTACAAAAGCCAAGCGATGTACTCTTGAGTCAACACCTTGCTGCCACAGTGGGCTGCGCATCCGAACACTTCGCGCAGGCTGCATTTACGCTCGCGTGCCTCCCTTACGAAGCATTCTTCAGCCTGGATGCGATTATGCGCACCGCCGGGCGGATGCTGGTCACGCACAGGCGGCTTCTCGAATGGATTCCGTCGGGCGACCGGAATGGTAATAGCCGCACGGACCTCGCCGGCTTTTGCCGGACCATGTGGATTGCCCCCGCTGTTGCTGCTGCCGCCGTGATCCATCTAATGCTCTCGAGGCCAGCCGCATTGGGGATGGCTGGGCCCATACTGGGACTCTGGTTTGCTTCGCCCGTTATCGCGTGGTGGATCAGCCGGCCGCTTGCTCGCCGCGCCGCGCGGCTAACGGCCGGCCAGACCGTCTTTCTCCGGAAGCTTTCCCGGAAGACTTGGAGGTACTTCGAGACATTCGTCGGCCCGGAGGATCATTGGCTGCCGCCCGACAATTACCAGGAGCATCCCGTCGCCAGGCTCGGTCATCGCACCTCACCGACCAACATGGGACTTGCGCTACTCGCGAACTTGTCGGCGTGCGACTTCGGTTACATTTCGGCCGGACAACTCATCGAGCGCACGGCGAATGCGCTTCACACGATGGAAATGTTGGAACGCCACCGAGGCCACTTCTACAACTGGTACGACACACAGTCCTTGAAACCGCTGTTGCCTATGTACATTTCGACCGTAGATAGCGGGAACCTGGTGGGTCACCTGCTGACACTGCGACCGGGGCTGCTCGCGATTCCCGATCAGAAGATCCTGGGTGCACGATTATTTGAGGGTCTCAATGACACGTTAAGTGTCCTCGTGGACGCGGCCAGAGAAGCCGACCCAGTCCAACTTACTCGACTCCAGAAGGATTTGGAATCCGCATGCGAGTCCCCGCCAGCCTCACCCGCGGAGGCGCGGCGCAGCCTCGACCGGCTGGCTGGGTCCGCCGCGGAATTTGCCAGCAGCCTCACCGCCGATCCTGAGAGCGAGGCGAAGTGGTGGGCATGTGCGTTCGCTCGCCAGTGCCAGGACGCCCTGGATGAGCTGACGTTTCTCGCTCCAGATGCGGTTGAAGAGATCCCGACGTTGCGCCAATTGGCTAGTCTCGCGGGGGACCTCCTGCATAGCCACCGCGCCTCGTCAAGAATTGCTGCCATCGAAAATCTCGCGCGCAAATGCGGCGAATTCGCCCGTGTGGACTATGACTTCCTGTTCGACGACGCTCGCCATCTACTCACCATCGGGTACAACGCCGGGGAACACCGGCAGGACCCGAGTTACTACGATCTGCTCGCTTCGGAAGCAAGATTATGCAGTTTTGTAGCAATTGCACAAGGACAACTGCCGCAGGAGAGCTGGTTTGCCCTGGGCCGCCTCCTCACCACGGCAGGTGGAGATCCGATTCTCCTTTCCTGGAGCGGTTCGATGTTCGAATACCTCATGCCGCTTATCGTGATGCCGACATACGAGAACACGCTGCTCCATCAGACGTACCGGGCCGCTGTGGCCAGACAGGTCGAGTATGGGACAAAGCGCGGCGTGCCTTGGGGTATTTCGGAATCCAGTTACAATTCCATCGACGCTCGTCTCAACTATCAGTACCGCGCGTTCGGCGTACCTGGCATGGGCCTCAAACGCGGGCTCGCGGACGATCTGGTCATTGCGCCGTATGCCTCGGCGTTGGCGCTGATGGTAGCACCCGAGGAGGCCTGCCTGAATCTTCAGGAACTCGCCGCGGACAGCTTTGAGGGGAAATACGGCTTGTATGAAGCTATAGACTATACTCCTTCGCGTGTGCCCCGCGGGCAATCGAACGTCGTGGTTCGGTCTTTCATGGCGCATCACCAGGGCATGAGCCTTCTGTCGTTGGCCTACCTGCTTCTTGATCGTCCCATGCAAAAGCGATTCGAGTCGGATCCGATGTTCCAGGCGTCCGCGCTATTGCTCCAGGAGCGGGTGCCAAAGGCCATGGCATTTTATTCGCACCTGGCCGAACTATCCGACGTACGTGCTGCTTCCAACGGTCCGGAAGCGCCAGTACGCATTTTCACCAGTCCTGACACGCCGATGCCGGAACTGCAGTTGTTGTCGAACGGCAGATATCATGTCATGGTCACAAACGCCGGTGGCGGCTACAGTCGCTGGAAGAATATTGCGGTGACGCGCTGGCGCGAAGACGGTACCTGCGACAACTGGGGCACATTCTGCTATATCCGTGCCGTCGCGAGCGGCAAGTTCTGGTCAGCCGCATTTCAGCCGGCGCTCCAAGCATCGGACAGCTACGAAGCGATCTTCTCCGAGGGGCGGGTGGAGTTCCGTCGCCGCGACCACGAGTTCGAAACCTATACAGAGATAGCCGTTTCGCCAGAAGATGACGTCGAAGTTCGCCGCATCAGCATCACTAACTGCTCTCGAGTGCGCAGAGCTATCGATGTCACAAGTTACGCGGAGGTCGTTCTCGAATCGCCTGCGGCGGATGCCCTTCACCCGGCCTTTGGTAATCTGTTCGTTCAGACTGAGCTCATCCGCGAGAAGCGGACGATTCTCTGCACTCGCCGACCCCGCTCTCGTGAAGAGCAGCCGCCATGGATGTTCCATTTAATGGCCGTTCATGGGGGGGAGATCGGAGAAATCTCCTATGAAACTGACAGGATGCGGTTCATCGGACGAGGACACACTATCGCCGATCCACAAGCGATGGCCGATGCAGCGCCGCTCTCGGGCCGCGAGGGGTCAGTGCTGGATCCGATCGTCGCCATCCGTCATCAAATAGCGCTCGATCCGGAAGAAAAGGTGACGATCGACATCGTGTCCGGCATTGGCGAAACGCGGGACGCCTGTTTGGGCCTTGTAGAAAAGTACCAGGATCGGCGTCTCGCGGATCGCGTGTTCGATCTCGCGTGGACACATAGCCAGGTGTTCTTGCGACAGATAAATGCCACAGAGGCCGACGCGCAGCTCTATGCACACCTGGCTGGCTCTATTGTGTACGCCAACTCCTCGCTCCGCGCTGACGCGAGCGTCCTCACAAAGAACCGCCGTGGGCAGTCCGATCTCTGGGGCTACTCCATTTCCGGCGACTTGCCAATCGTGCTGCTCGAGATCGGAGATCCCGCCAACATCGACCTCGTTCGCCAACTCATCCAGGCCCACAGTTACTGGCGCCTGAAAGGACTGGTGGTGGACCTGGTGATCTGGAACGAAGATCACTCCGGCTACCGGCAGACTCTGCAAGACCAGATCATAGGATTGATTTCCGCAGGGCTTGAAGCCAACTTGAAAGATCAACCGGGCAGCATCTTTGTGAGACCGGGGGACCAGATATCGAGCGAGGACCGCATTCTGTTCCACTCGGTCGCCCGTGCCATCCTCAGTGACAGCCGCGGAACGCTGGTGGATCAGATGCAGCGCCGCAGCACCGGAGCAGTAACCGTTCCGGAACTTCCGCTGGCCCGAACCCACCAACCCGAGCCCGCAGAAGTAGCCGCCTCACCTCGCGACGATCTGATTTTCTTCAACGGAGTGGGCGGATTCACCCCTGACGGGCGCGAGTACATCATTACGACCACCGAGCGGAAAATGACTCCGGCGCCATGGGTGAATGTACTGGCGAACCCGCGCTTCGGAACCGTAATTTCAGAGAGCGGTCTTGCCTGCACCTGGAGTGAAAATGCCCACGAGTTCCGCCTCACTCCCTGGTGCAACGATCCCGTGAGCGATTCGTGCGGAGAGGCGTTCTATATCCGTGATGAAGATAGCGGCCACTTCTGGTCACCTACGCCGATGCCCAGACCCGGCGCGACACCTTATACCAGCCGGCACGGATTCGGCTACAGCGTCTTCGAGCACACAGAAGGCGGCATCCGCTCCGAAGTGTGGGTTTACGTGGCCGTCGACGCGGCAATCAAGTTTACGGTATTGAAAGTGCGAAATGAGTCGGGTCGATCACGCCGGCTCTCCGCCACCGGATACGTGGAATGGGTTCTTGGCGACCTGCGGCCGAAAACCGGGTTGCACGTGATAACCGAAATTGACCCGAACGGCGGCGCACTGTTCGCGCGGAACCCCTACAATACGGAGTTCGCCGACCGGGTTGCCTTCTTCAACGTGGACGATCGAAGCCGCACCATGAGCGGCGATCGGACTGAGTTCCTTGGCCGCAACGGCACGCTTCGGAGTGCGGCTGCAATGTCTCGATCCCGGCTGTCCGGGAGAGCGGGGGCTGCTTTGGACCCCTGTGCCGCGATACAGGTTCCGTTCGAACTGGCGGACGGGCAAGAGCGTGAGATCATCTTCACTCTCGGCGTAGGCCGTGGCGAAAATGACGCTCACAACCTGGTGGATCGTTTCCGCGGATCTACTGCCGCCCGTGACGCGCTCGAAGCAGTATGGCAGTACTGGAAGCGCACGCTTGGCGCGGTGCAAGTGGAAACGCCCGACCAGTCCCTCAACGTCCTGGCTAACGGCTGGCTCCTTTACCAAACTCTCGCGTGCCGTTTTTGGGGGCGGAGCGCTTTCTACCAGCCGGGGGGCGCCTTCGGTTTCCGCGACCAGTTGCAGGACGCAATGGCGCTTATCCATGCCGAGCCGCATCTTCTTCGTGAGCACCTGCTCCTCTGCGCGTCCCGTCAGTATCGCGATGGCGATGTACAGCATTGGTGGCATCCCCCATCGGGCCGAGGCGTGCGCACGCACTGTTCGGATGATTACCTATGGCTGCCCCTGGCGACGTGCCGGTACGTTCTCAGCACGGGGGATACCGGGGTATTGGACGAACCGATCCACTTCCTCGATGGCCGGCAGGTTAACGCGGAAGAGGACTCGTATTACGATCTGCCCAGCCGGTCTGAAGAGACGGCCAGTTTGTACGAACACTGTATGCGAGCCATCCTGAGGGGCCTGCGCTTTGGTGAACACGGCCTGCCCCTCATCGGTTCCGGTGACTGGAACGATGGGATGAACCTTGTCGGGCAACACGGTAAAGGAGAAAGCGTCTGGTTGGGGTTCTTCCTCTATGACGTGCTTCTGCGATTCGCTGAGGTTGCCTGCGCGCATGGCGACGTGCCGTTTGCCGAACGCTGCCGCCGCGAGGCGGCTCAGGTACGTCAGAACATCGAGCTGAACGGCTGGGATGGCGCGTGGTACCGCCGCGCCTACTTCGACGACGGCTCACCGCTTGGATCTGCGAGTAACCCCGAATGCCAGATCGATTCGATTGCGCAAAGTTGGTCCGTTCTATCCGGAGCGGGTGATGCCGAGCGCACGCGCATGGCGATGCGGGCGGTGGATCAGCACCTGGTTCGCCGCGACTGGCGGTTAATCCAACTCCTCGATCCCCCGTTTGATAAATCGGAGTTAAATCCCGGTTACATTAAGGGCTACCTTCCGGGCGTGCGAGAGAATGGCGGGCAATACACTCATGGGGCCATCTGGGCGGCCATGGCGTTCGCCCAATTGGGAGATAACCAGCGAGCCTGGGAACTATTCGCACTGATCAACCCGGTGAACCACGCAGAATCAGCGGAAACTATTGCCACCTACAAAGTGGAACCGTACGTCGTGGTAGCTGATGTGTATGCACTGTCGCCGCACATTGGCCATGGTGGATGGACATGGTACACCGGGTCGGCCGGATGGATGTACCGGCTTATTTTGGAATCGCTCTTGGGGCTGAGACTGGACGTGGACAAACTGCACTTTGCTCCGTGCCTTCCTGACAATTGGAAAGAGTTTAAGGTGCATTACCGATATCGTGAAACTGTATATCACATCGCTATCGTGCAGGTGCCAGCAGGGCATGGCCAGACGAGTATTGCGGTTGATGGCGTCACGCGGCAAGGTAACTTCATTCAACTGGTTGACGACCGGCAGGAGCACTCGGTCGAGCTGAGACTAAACACTCCCGATGCCGGCGCTGAGGGATAGCTCAACTTCATAGACAAGCTAGCAGACCAAAACCATGATTGAATACGTTGGACCTATCGAAACCCGGTAGTCCGAAAAAGTCACTACTAAATTCTTAAGGATTTTTCCGAGCGTGGCTGGGGAAAATTCTGGGGAGCAGACTGGTGGTGCTCAGATGAGCAAGGCGAAAGCGTAAACGCTCCGGGTTAGAAGTCCGCGTCATTATGGCGCTGTGTGCGGTGTGAGATTCTCCTCAATGTCCATTCCAGATGACTACCTCAAGCAGCTCGATGTCTGTTCCAGATGACTACCTCAAGCTCGTACCGGCTCTTCGACCCTACTTCCACCAGATAACGGGAGTCGTGTGGGCTGCATCGTGGAGACGGGATGTCCGAAAGGGGATATTCCATGACTCGCTGTCCACTATCTAGGCAGTTGGCACAGAGAACGTTTCGTTCCAGAAGCCAGTAAGCTTTGTCATGTGGCCTGTGACCCGCAGCGATTGCCTGGGCAACCTGCTCCGCGCTGTTCAGCCACCCGCTCAGTTCCTCGGTTCCGTCCCCGCGGACAATTCTGACCTGATATTCACTACCGTGGTTGTGCGCCATTTGTTTTCTCCCTAGCGCTACCCAGCGTTGTGCTTTGTTCATCTTCGACACTACAGGCGATTAATTGTCGCGGAATCGCGCCCACGAAAAATGTTCACTTTTGCACACAATTGTTAAAAACCGCTGGTGGACCCAATGAAACCTGACGCTTGGCTAATTATTTACGGACTCTCAATCGGAGGGCCGACCGCAGGGTTTATTCTGTTTAGTTTTATTCGTCAGTTAAACACATCGCTACTTCACATGTTGCCGACGCCAGGCGCCTGGGGATATAGTGACCGCCCTGGAGTTACACATGGACTTCCACAAGACCTGGCAAGAGCAGTGCGCGGCAACCCGCACGATTCGTGAGCGGTTCGGTGTTAAGAGCGCACTAGATTATCTCGTCGGCGAGAAGCTGCTGAACTTCGCTAGGGAAGCGGACCGGAGCCCCGAGTTTGCTGCCGAACTCCCACGCTTTCAAGCAGCAGTATGAGATGTCTTCAACCCCACTTAACTCACCGGCTGTCTGGCCAGTCTGAAACCTTCCGCGAGAAAGAAACTCCAGAAACTCCTTTACGTTTCTTCGTAAGCGGTTGAGACTTTTCTCCGCGCAGAGAGCCACTTGTCTGGAAGCAGCTCTTCGAGTTGACTGCTGGGATGGGTGCTGATGCGTTCGAAAATGTCGCGCAAGTAGGCGAATGGATCGATGCCGAGTCTTTTGCACGTGGTGATGAGGCTAGTCAGCACCGCCGCCGTCAGCCCGCCGTTGTCGCTCCCATAGAACATCCAGTTTCTCCGACCTACCGCGATTCCACGCAGACTTCGCTCGGCACCGTTGTTGTCGATCGCCAAGTCGCCGTCTTCGCAGTAGCACCTCAACGCTTTCCAGTTCAACAACGTGTAAGCGATGGCTTGCCCCTCCGGGCTCTTCGGCAGCACGTTGGGCCGTTCGCGCTCCAGATATGCCTTGATATTTCGGGGCGGGCCAGACGGATTTCTAGTGTGCGGTAATCCGACTATACACTCAAGCTTTCTTGCTGGGGGGCGCGCAACCAACGTGGCTGCTGCCCCCGTCTCCGGCGCTAGACAAGCGCATCTCGTCCCCGCTACACCACGCCGCGGCGGGACCGGCAACAGAGACGCAGGACGTTGGCCCAACCGGCAGGGGGCTCGGCTCCCTGTCTGATGGCCGTAATGATCGTTGATTTGCTTTAACCCGTCCAGCTCAAGGAATAGTTGACAGGGTGATCTCTTTGTGAAGAACGTCCACAAAGTGCTGATGGCACGGACTTGATAACGCACAAAATGAGCGGCTCATAGAATATTCTGCGGGACGCTCATTTGAGTTTGTGGATTCGGTCCTACGGGACCATTCAGGCCTTACCAGGATTAGGGTTTTCTCTCCGGGCTAGGTGCACTCTGATGCGAAGGTTCGGACCTTGGCGCGGCTGCGGGCTTCGCCGCAGACTGATGTTGTGTGGCAGGCTTCGGCGCGCTTTCCGCGCGAGGAGCCGCCTGATGTGACGGTTGTGAGCTAGTGTTTGTGCGAACGGGTTTAGCCGCCGGTTGCGCTGCGGCGGTCTTTGCATGTGACGGAGCGGGCTGTGCCGCTCTCTGAGTGGCTGCCTTGTTCTCACTCGTGCGAGTTGCAGCGGCTTTATTCTCGGCTGTCTTATTCTCACTCGTGCGAGTTGCAGCCGCCTTATTCGCAGCGGCCTTGTTCTCACTCGTGCGAGTTGCAGCGGCTTTATTCTCGGCTGTCTTATTCTCACTCGTGCGAGTTGCGGCGGCTTTATTCTCGGCTGTCTTATTCTCACTCGTGCGAGTTGCGGCGGCTTTATTCTCGGCTGTCTTATTCTCACTCGTGCGAGTTGCGGCGACTTTATTCGCAGCCGCCTTGTTCTCGCTCGTGCGCGTTGCAGCTGCCCTGTTCGCGGCTGCCTTGTTCTCGCTCGTGCGCGTTGCAGCTGCCCTGTTCGTGGCTGCCTTGTTCTCGCTCGTGCGCGTTGCAGCTGCCCTGTTCGCGGCTGCCTTGTTCTCGCTCGTGCGCGTCGCGGCTGCCTTGTTCGCGGCTGCCTTGTTCTCGCTCGTGCGCGTCGCGGCTGCCTTGTTTTCGGCAGACTTGTTCTCAGCTGACTTCTTCTCCGCCGCCTTGTTCTCGCTCGTGCGCGTTGCGGCTGCCTTGTTCGCGGCTGCTTTGTTCCCAGCCACACCACCCTTGGTTGCCACAACACCCTTGCCGGTAAACTCTCCCGGTTTGGAGGTTGCAGCGATTGGCGGCTTGCCATGATTCACGGATGCCAACAGTTCGTGGTTCCCGCCGGCGGCCTTTTGATGTCCTGTTTGTGCGGCCGTTGCCGGAATATGACGCTCATGAGCCGCGGTCTCTTCTGCCGCGCTCGCTCGAGCGGTTGTTCCTCCGGTTCCGCCGTTGTAGCTGACGTTGTTTCCCGCCCTTTCGTTGCGTACGGGCTTATCGTAAGTGTTGTGAAAGTTCCGCTCATCTACGTTATTCACGGACCTGTTGTAGCTGAACTGGTTGTTTCTCCAGTATCCGCCTTCGTAGCCGGAACCACCGTAACCATAGCCATAGTTAACGCCGCCATAAAAGCCGACGGTGGGGCCCCAGTAGCCGTCGTTCCAAGCATAGGCATCGCCACCCCAACCCCAGTAACCTGGAGTCCATAGCAAGCCAATGGCAGGTGGCTCGACCCATGTGCCGGGCACCCAGAAATAGCCGTCCGGGCCGTAAGCCCAGTAACCGGGCGTCCACAGATAACCTTCCTGAGGACAAATAGGTTGCGAGTACACCACCAATTCTGGTGGAGCAACCGAGATAGAGACGCCGAACTGCGCGAACAAAGTGGCCGGTATGGCCAGGATCACAAAAAGGAAAAGCAGATAACGAACGGGGCTGTGAATACGCATCATTATTATTACCTTGCCAGATCATCCTTCGCTTGCCCGATGTTGCTGCACTTCTGCGGGTTGCGCGGATTGAACGGCTACATCACGCACTTAAAGTGCCACATGCGGATTCCTGAAGCTGTCCCATATGGCGCACTTCTTGCAAATCCCTGAAAAGATCTGTCTGCACTGGAATCTGCCGCGTTGGGTGGACCGTTCCGCCATTATTGTGCGGAGGAAATGCGGCTTGAGGCGAATGAGCTTTTACGTGGTACAGATCTGCCGGATGTGGCTCGTAACCAATGACTTGAAACCCATGATCTTTTGGCGTTTGATTACGATCAGAATGCGCCTTCTCGCTTCGCCTGCTTTTCTCACCCCCCGCCAATAACGTACCTGTTTATACGATGGAAAATAGGAAGCGTCGCAATCTACCTGGCGCTGACATGGGTGACCAACAGCAATCCCAGAGATCAATAGCGCTGGTCCCAACTCTGAGGTGCCACCCCAAGAGGGGGGAACCCAACGGAGTGCTATCTACGGCTGCAACGACGCGACCAATATCACATTGTGTTCCTTTCTGTACAGAAACGCTTCTTTCTGGTGACTAACATCTGGGCTGGGATCATCCGCTCCTGATCCGAAGTGGACAGAAGAGAAATGGTCCCTGCGAAAGCGAGGAAGTGTGCCCACCCAGTTTGTTCGTGGGCGACGTCGTCGGGCAAGTACCACAGCGTCGAGTGCGCGGCGATGGAAAGGACGCGGGGCATCGATTGTTCGTGCGGATACACCGGATGCAAAGGCAACACGCAATCCATCGCTTCATCACCGTTAGAGATTCCATCTCGAATTCAGTAAAGGAGAAAGACACATGAAAATGCTCAGATTGTCAGTAACCATGCTGACGCTGCTCGCTGTCGGGACCCTGGCCGGATGCTCCGGGACGCCTAGGAAATCACCTGATGTTTCTGACAGTCTTCGGAAATCGCTCGATCAAGCAGGCTTCAAAGACGTTTCCGTCAGTCAGGATCGCGACAAGGGCATCGTGACCCTCGGTGGACAAGTCGCCAGTGAGAACGACAAGTCCCAAGCAGAATCCATTGCAAAGTCCATCGCGGGCGCCCAGGTTGTCGCGGATCAGATTGCCGTGATTCCTGTGGGCGCAGAAAAAGAAGCCAAGGCCGTGAACTCCGATCTGGATGCCGGCATCGAGAAGAATCTGGATGCTGCGCTGATCCGGAACAGGATGCACGACAGCGTGAAATACGAAGTGAAGAACGGCGTGGTCACGCTGACCGGAGAAGTGAACTCGCAGTCCAAGCGCGACCGTGCGGAGAAGGTGGCAACTGGAGTGCCGAACGTGAAGCAGGTCGTGAATGATCTGCAGGTTAAAAATCAAAAGGCTACTTCATCACAGTAAAGGATGCGAGTCTCGCTGCCACTACAGGGCTGTGCATTTAAGAATCTGGCGGGAGCACTGCATATTGAGGCTGTCGGACCTGCGTTCATCAATCGGCCGGGGAGTCAAAAATGACCGGTCAGTATTTTCGATCTCCAGCCAACGACGCATCTACGCGCGGAAAACGTATGTCCGATCAGGTTACGAATAAGAGTGCGGCTGCCGACCAAAGTCAGGTGGGCTTGGTAGAAATGGCGCTGCCGTCTTCGACCGCACCATCCGATATGCTGCTTCGCAGAATCTCGACTCTGCTCTTCATATTGGTGGCGGGCTTGCTGACGGTGTTCGGCTACTACGCCAGCTCGATTTGCATCACGGTTATCCTGGCGGCGTTTCTCGCGATCCTGTTCGACCCTGTCGTAGTCAAACTGGAGAAACTGCATCTGCCGCGCGGTGTGGCTGCGGCGGTCGTTGTGCTCGCAGGCATGGGGTTAATCAGTCTGCTGGGTCACGCGCTCTACGGAAGAGCGGTCACCTTTGCAGAAGAACTTCCTGTGTATACCGCGAAGATTCAGCAAGCCATTGAGCCAATTAGCCGGAAGATTGAAAAAGTTCAGCAAAGTGCCGGGAGCCTTACGAACGACGTGCAGCCCATCAAGAAAGTCCCCGAGGTTCGCTTGCAGGAGCCGCCAAGTTGGCCTGCTTATCTGGTGCGCGGAGCGGGATCTGTGTGGGGAGTGCTGATTATTGCCGGCGTGGTTCCGTTTCTAACGTTTTTCATGCTGTGCAGCAAGGAACAAATGGCCACCCGGATGAACGCCCTCTTCAGTTCGAGGATAGACACGGCTCGATTCGTCACGAGCCTGAGCCAGATGATTCGCGGCTTTGTTGCCGGCAACCTTATCGTTGGCTCCGTGATGGCCGTGGCGACCACGCTGATGTTGTGGGGTATTGGCATGAAAGGCGCCATACCCCTCGGAATCGCCAGCGGGCTCTTGAATCTGGTGCCGTTCCTCGGACTGATCTTTTCGCTTGCGCTTCCTCTTGCTGCGGCCCTTCTTCAGTTCAACACACCAGGACCATTTATCGTGATCACTCTGACCATCCTTCTCCTGCATGTCGTGTCCGCCAATCTTCTTATCCCAAAATTTATTGCTACTCGCGTGAGTATCGGGCCGGTGGCGGCAACGGTTGGGATTCTCTTCTGGGGCTGGTTGTGGGGCGTGATGGGCTTGCTGCTGGCTGTGCCGCTTACAGCGCTCGTCAAGCTGGTCGCGGATTTGCATCCGTCCTTATGTCATTTATCCAACATGCTGGCGCTGACGCCGCGCCCGACGCCACGTTGGGTGCGATATGGCGAGACGATTGTGGGGCGGGCGATTCCTTACCTGGGTGGTCGTCCTGGAATGAAACCCGGAGGGAGCGTGTAACCGGCTGGACCGGCTAGTTCCTCGTGGTACCAAAGCTGTGCCACGATCCCGAGTTGCCTCGTTTCGGATCTACATTAATGATGCGCACGACGATTCCAGATATAGGAACCAAGCGGGCTTTAGAGATACGCTCAGACGATCTTATCTTTTGAGATTCGCCAAGCTCGAGGATCGAAACACTTCATTTACTTTGCCGAGAAGACTCTCCCGCGTGAACGGTTTTTCAAGAAAGACGCCATCCTCAACAAGTTCGCGGCTCTCTTCGTTGTGTTCCAGGTAGCCGGACATAAAGATTACCTTCATTTCAGGGAGAAGATTGCCAAGTCGCGTAGCTAGTTCCGTTCCGCGCATGTTTGGCATCACCACATCCGTCAGCAATGCGCTGATGCATTGGCCGCAACCTCTAGCGATCTGTAGCGCTTCAACTCCGTCTTTCGCGGCGAACACATGGTATCCAGCCGTTTTCAGGAAGTTACTGGCAAGTTCCCGGACTGCGGCATCATCTTCCACCACCATGATTGTGGGCGCCCCCGGCACAGGGGAGATCGGGACTCTTTCAGGCGCGACCAGAACACCCTTTTCAGAAACCTTGGGAAGATACACCTCAAAGCGGCTTCCTTTCCCCGGAGCGGATTCCACCCAAATGAAACCGCCACTTTGTTTAACAATTCCGTACACCGTCGCAAGCCCCAACCCCGTGCCTTTGCCCACCTCTTTCGTTGTGAAGAAAGGTTCAAAGATCCGCGCTTTTGTCTTTGCGTCCATTCCCTGTCCCGTATCCGTGGCGGAGAGCAAAACAAAGGGACCATGCTGCAGACCGGGACGCGTTTGCGCGTACTCTCCATCCACGGTCAGATTGCTGGTCTCGATCGTCAGTTTTCCACCCTTCGGCATGGCGTCGCAGGCGTTGACGGTCAAATTCAAAAGTACCTGCTCGATCTGTCCCGGGTCGGCCTTCACGCTTCCCAGTGCTGCACCCGGCAGAAAAACGAACTCAACATCTTCGCGAATCAGGCGTTCCAGCAGTTTGTCCATCTCCGTGACAAGAACGTTCAAGTCCAGCACTTTCGGCTGCAGTACTTGCCTCCTGCTGAAAGCTAGCAACTGCCGCGTCAGCGACGCTGCCCGGTCAGCGGCCTTGTGGATCTGTTCGCAGCTTTTGTAGGACGCTTCGGAGGCCTTCAACCAGTCCAGCATTAAGTCGCTGTGACCTTTGATGATGGTGAGTAGGTTGTTGAAATCGTGCGCGACTCCACCCGCCAGTCGGCCCAGCGCCTCCATCTTTTGCGATTGACGAAGCTGTTCCTCAAGTTGTTGTCTTTCGGAATCGTTCCTTTGCAGCGTCCGGCGCATCCGATCAAAAGCCAGTGTTACGTCGGCGACTTCACCCCCTCCTTGCACTTCCAATTGATAGTCGAAGTCGCCTTGCTCCAGCGCGTGTACACCTTGCACGAGTCTGCCGAGTGGCTTGGTGAACGTGTTGGAGATCAGGAAAGCCAGGAAACCGCCGGCCAGCACGGCAAAAAGGCCAACTCTTAGCAGAAGGCGATTGAGGCGTTGCAAAAATGCCATCGTCTCGGCGTCCGATCTAAGAACCATCAGGCTCGCCCCACCAGGCAAATCGGGTGTTAATTCTACCGAACTGGCGAAAAATCGCTCGCTTCCGAGGTACATCTGATCGGGCGTGATGCCGCCCTGCAATTGAGACGAGAGTTCCTCTTCCCGATAAGGATCGAGGGTACTCGCTACGGTGCGTCCTTTGTACCGAAATGCTACCTCGCTCGACAGAAGGCGGCCCAAATCGCGCACACCACGCTCATCGAGTTCCTGTCCCACAACAACCGTAGCTGATTGAGCACCTTTTACCGTGGCGGCAGGTCCAATCGGTTGGAGTTCCACTTGATACAGGTGGCCAGCGCTGAACCACCAGTCGGAACTGTGGTTCCTGGCCAAAGAAGAACGCAAGAGTGCTTCCACGCTTTGCGCCGAAAAGCCGGAATGCGTCGTGTGCAGCGCAACAACCTTGCCGCTAGGGTCGGCAAGCGCTATTAAGTCGCTACTCGACGTGTCCAAGGGATTATTGGTGGAGTCCGTGAATTCACTGGCGTCGCTATTCGACAGAAATGCGGAGGTGGCGAGAAGATCCGCCTTGCGGCTCATTACCATCTGGCGCTGATGTTGCAGTATCTCGAAGATCACCAGAGAGTTGTGAGCACTGGTCGTCAATTCCTGCCGCGCGCGTTCCTGAACCGTTTGGCGCACAACAAGCAGTGCAACCCAGGTAAGGCCGGCAATCACCAATACCATAGACAACAGAAACTTAGTCCGTAGCCGAAGGTTGGCGAGGATTTTATCCATATTCTTCTGAAGACTGCCACAGATTTGCATCTTGCCGAGGTTGGGTTCGGCAACCTTAAGATTGCCATTGCCCCCTGGAAGCGTAAATGGAACTCCCGTACTCTTGGCTAGCTCCTAGGTACTACCGCTAAGAATCCGGGAGGCTGGTGGCGCTAAAATCCGGTGTCAATTCTGGCCGCAGTTACGGTCCCCAGGAAGGACCAAATAGATCTAAAGGGAGCTGAGTTGGCCAGATTGCTGTTGGCGAGGATCAACGTTGCGTAAACTACACTGAGCGGGATTTCTTCCATTGCAACGGAGGCAGTTCTGAGTTGGCGACGCGGCGCAGATATGCCAGTGCATGCTCTGCCGCTCTGTCTTTTCCCTGTTCGATATCATCCACAGATTCGGAGGGTGCAATCCAGTTCTTTGCATTCACGTTGTACACAGATGCCTGCACTCCGAGCGCACTCTGCTCCGAGAATAATCGCAGGTGTTCGCCACCCACTTTGACTTCGGCCCAGACACCCTGATCCAACATCGAGGAGCTCCCGAAAAGCGTGATGTTGCCGTGCAGCTTAGGAATGCCCAGTTTATCGCGAAAGCTTTTTCTTTCGAAGGACAAGCCAACGGCCTAGCGACTCGATGCTCCATCCGCTGCGCGCTGGCAGCCGGTCTATTTCGCACACCCTGGGCATTTGGGGCTCAGGGTGGGGGTGGTTGGGTATGTTTAGCTGAAGAGTATTTTGTTGTTTTACAGCATACCGCCTGAGGACCGACTCGTCTGTACTGGATTGTACAGTTCGCAGCCTGTAGCCTGGCGCTGCCAGGCCGGATAAATGCTCATGTGGATTGAACGACAACTATCTGTTCGAAGTCCTTCTCCAACTCCAGAATGGAGCCTGCACTGGGCGCTAGGAGTTCATCGATAGGCGCACTCAACGGTTCCCTTGTCCTTGCCGATCCAGAGCATGAGACTTCGATCCTATTTCGAGAGAAGGATGAACCGGCGCATTCCCACATCCAGCGGACTTTGGGTATCCTGCAAATACGGTGATCGTTGCACTACACTACGCGTCCAGAACTTCAGTGTTTCCGGTGCTTTAATCGTTACCGAAGAAACCATCCCGGTGGGCACTCGGCTCGAGTTGCTCTTTTCGGTGCCGGAAGGTGAGATTCGAGTACTCGCCGTCGTCCGCTCCTTCACGCAGGGCAGGGGCATCGGCGTAGAGTACGTCGCTATGGAATCCGGAGCATTTGACTCAGTCCTCAAGCTGATGAACCGTCTGCTCGAGTGATCGACACTCGTCTCCACTGCATACCGGATTGCTGGTGGGAGGACCTTCGCTGGTGTCCCAGAGGGCGTGAGGGGTGCTGGAACAAAGGTACCAGCGGGTACGCAGCTGTTTCGGTACTGGCCCTCTATTCCTAGGGCGGCGTGCAAAATCTATGATCAACCCAATGTGGGATTGCTTGGTTATTGATCACGTCGATTCTTTCGTTGACCTACCTGGTAACGGCATACCTTCGCATTGCGAAATGGAATCCGACTGAGACCACAGAGGTTTAGGAGGCCGGGCCAAAATCATGCGAATCAAGAGGTACGAACCACTATGGGAACACTGCATTTCCGCAGGATCGAACGCCGTCGCACCTCACGAGTAGTGCTGTGTGTGGACCTCATTGTCCATGGGGAGACGGAGAGCAACGGGAAATTCAGAGTCGAGGCAAAGACAGTCTCCGTGAGCCGGCACGGGGGCATGATGGCGCTGGAGCCAGAGGTGACGATTGGGCAAAAGCTGATGTTGATGAACATGAACGCCGGACAGAAGGCGGAGTGCAAGGTAGTGGCGGCGAAGCCCGGCGGTGATGGCAAGAGAAATGTGGCGTTTGAGTTTATGTCGGCCGAGATCAATTTCTGGAGGATGTGCTTCCCGACGGGTGGAACGAAGCCCATCCGTCGAGCTGTGCAAGCGGCGTTTGGACCGCTTCCTGCGACACAGATGTCCGGTAAGGCGAGTAGCTAGGAGTTGGCCGTGTAGCCAGATCGTTCGCATTTGGGGGCGCTCACCGAGGCGCGCGGCTATGGAGGGGTTAAAACTTTCCCTCGACCTCAGATCGATCCTGACAAGGTCAGCGCAACACGCCGAGCAAATACAATACCAACGCGATGAGCACGACTGTCCCGACTATCCCCAGGCCCCCGCGTCCTCCCCATCTGGAATACCCGTAATATCCGCCGCCTCCGCCGAACAGTAGCAACAGAATAATAATTAGTAGTAACATCGCAATTCCCCTTTCAGGATTTCAACTTTGCCGGGGCAATCTTGAATCCATCCCGGTGGCCCTGGCAGCAAAATCATCTAAGAATGGCATGTTCGTTTGTCGTTAGTGCCACTTCTTAGCGTTGGCTGCGAAGGTCGCCATCTTGACGACATGGGGATCGCCGGATGCTTTCCCCTTTGCAATGTCGGCTGCCGTGATCGGCGAGTCCGGCTTCTTGCCCAGCCACTTGTGGAATGTGCCCTTGCGGATGTGGAACGCCGCGCGGTATGTCGAGTTACGCTGTCCTGTGGCCATTCGTAAGTCTCCTCGGCGACTCGCCGTCATTCTCGGGCCGTCAAGCAAGTTCCAACCTGAACTATGACAGCGCACTGAGACGAAAACTGTTCCCTACTGCACAGTGTCCGAGCACAATCCACCCGCGTTGTCGGCTACCGACAGGCAGTGGCCTCCCATTTCGCAACTGTGCGAAATGGGACTGCATGGCTTTCATCTCGGGGTCATGATGGACGCATGCTGTACAAGAAAGTCAGGAAAGAACGCGGCAACGCGACATATGCCAGCATCAAGAAGGAAATGGCGAAGCCGCGTATGGCCAAGTCCGCAAGAATAGCGGAACTGAATCAGGATACCGCGCGAATTCCAGAACAGCCGAGTACCACCATGCACGGAATCGTCGACAAAATCATCCCCTCTACGCGTCCGAGCCAATCGGAAAAGGCACAGATTGCTGTTGACGGGCCCGACCAGCAGTATCGAGGTCTACGAATTGAAAATACGTTAACTGACGAACGTGGCGATGAGGTGAGGCTCAAAAAGGGTGCTCACGTTGAGGTTACAGTCACAGCCAAAGAAGTCAACAGCCAGAGGTAACGAAGACGGCCAACCGACTGGGCGCGATACAGTCGGTCTGGGCTTTTTGCTGCCACAATTCCTTGGGTCCTTATCGTCGCGTCCGTGAGTGGCCAGGTTCATCATTCATTGATCTGACAGTCTCTTTCACTACCCGCGGCGCTGCGGCCCTAAGATCAACTCGCGCTCAGTCGCGCGCAAAATCAATATATCCGCGCTGGATATCAGTCCTGATCAGCTTTACGCGCAGCTTGTCTCCAACGTCTGCTCCCTGCTGTCCTTGTGACAATAATCCTTCTACGGCGGGCCTCAATACACGAATAAACGTTCCGCGTGAAGTCACTCCCGTAACGATGGCATCGAATGTCTCACCGATGCGACTGCTCATCGCGACGGCAGCGATCCGCTTCGACATCTCGCGCTCAACCTTTCGGGCTGCATCTTCTTTCAATGTACAGTTGAGCGCGATTGCGGCGAGTTCGTCGTCTGAATAGGGAGCGAGTTGACCCGCGAGCACTGCTTTAACCAGTCTTTGCGTGACAATATCCGCGAAGCGCCGATTTGGGGCTGTGGAGTGGGTGTAATCCTGCACCGCGAGGCCGAAGTGTCCTTGTTCCGGGTCTCCGGGGGGCGGTGTTCCCACCTTTCTTACGACTACGGGTGGGCGCAACGAGATTCACGCTTTTCCGTCTTTCCTGTCAGATGGGCGACATTTCACTTATTTGAAAGCACCCGAAAATCCTGGTATCTACATGGGGTCACTCGATGCTAAACCCGAACAACAAAGTTCCAAACGAGTTCTCGCCACCCCCCTCATGGCGGTTTATGCGCCTCCCTCTGACGGTGGTTCGGGACGACTACTTTTTATGCGCGATGGCACGCGGCTGGCTCAGCTGTTCGATGAGCGGCGACTGGAGCCGCTGGGCGAGCCAGTTCCAGTTGTCGAGCAGGTTGGGACCTTTCTCCTCTCCGCAAGTTTTTCCGCATTGGCAAACGGTGTCTTAACATACCGCGCCGGGAAGAGTGCGACTGCGCTTTCGGCGCTCGGCTGGTATGACCGGCAGGGCAAAGAACTGGGCGACGCCGGGGAACCCGGAACATATTCTTACAGCGATCTTGCGCTGTCGCCAGATGGAACGCGAGTGGCCGCCACGCGAATCGACCCGAAGTCGTCGGGTGCCGGCCAAGTCATCTGGCTGCTTGACTTGACTCGCCTCGTGAGTGCCCGCTTCACCTTTGATCTCGCTCCGGATCTCGCGCCGGTATGGTCTCCGGATGGCAGCCGAGTGGCCTTTGCTGCTGGGCGGGCGGGGGGGACGGGGATTTATCAGAAAGCCGCGAACGGTGCTGGGAAAGAACAGGTGTTGGTCGGTCCAACAGAAGATGCAAAATTCCCGAACCATTGGTCGCGCGACGGGCGTTTCCTGCTGTATACCCAGCAGGATGCAAAGACGAGTGCCGATTTATGGGTCCTGCCGCTGACGGGCGATGGAGTGCCTTCTGGGGAGCCTATGCCGTTCGCGAATACTGAGTTCAGCGAGGGCCAAGGCCAGTTTTCTCCCGACACCCACTGGATCGCCTATGCTTCGGACGAGTCCGGCAGAGTCGAAGTCTATGTTCAGCCGTTCCCGGCGCCTCCGAGCGGAGGAAGCAAGACGCCGGTCTCCCGCGACGGTGGTAACCAGCCACGCTGGCGACGGGACGGCAAGGAATTGTTCTATCTATCTCTCGGCGGAAAACTGATGGCTGTGGACGTCACGGAAGGACCGATATTCAAGGCGGGCTCCCCTAAACCCCTGTTCCAGCTTCCTGTAACCAGCATGTACGATAACGCGGCATTGAATGTTTTCCGCGGGGATACCACCCCGGACGGCAAACGGTTCTTGATCGACACGGCCAAGACATCATCTGAGCCTCTTACAGTAGTTCTGAACTGGACCGCAGAGCTGAAGAAGAAATAAAGCTCGCAGCGGAGCAAAACTTGGAGCGGATGAGATGCAGTCAGCGCTGGGCTGGATCTATCGTGCACGGTACGCGCCTTGAGTTGATCACGGTGATCAATATTCTTACCGAAGAACTGTTGTCGGATAATCGGAAATATGGCTCGCCATGTCGCCTTGGCGATTATGCCTAGATCACGGCGCACTCGAAAGTTATTCTGCCAGTTGGGCGCGCTCGCTCGGCACTTGGCCGCAACTCTGCAAAGCTGTCCAGAAGTCCCGTTGGAGGAAATGTGGGCGATGCGGAGTGCTATTCGCACTCCGATCTCTTCGAACCCCGTTTCTGACCGGTGAAGCGCAGATGAACTTAAACTCAGGTTCGGCTCGCTTGCGCCCGGGCCGGCCACGATAGTGTCGCACTCAGCAGCTTAGTTTCTATCACACGAAATCTAACGGATTGAGGGCATCCTATCTCGAAACTGGGGGAGGTTGCTCCGTTGCACCTGCACTATTCGCTATTTCTTTCGCGACCAATGGTAGACGATGCCAGCGCCCACCAATAGATTGTTTTGGTGGTCGTTGACGGCGTTGGCGAAAGTGGTGAGATAGTAATCGATCTGGATGACCCGGACTGCGAAATGGGAGTTTACCGGTACGTCGATGCCGCCACCTATGCGAGTGGCAAATTCATAGGATCCATCGGCGACGCCGGCAACTCCGCCGCCCGCATGAGCTGCTCCTATCAGGATTTGAGCGAAGGGCTGCGGTTTATGATTTCCTTCCAGCCAGGGTTGCGGAATTTTATAGCGCGCACCCGCTAGATACGAAACCAGGGTCAGCGAATTGCCGGCAGGTGGTGCGCTGCCGTTGTGTTCGGCGCTGATATCGGCAACCAAAGACCACGGACCATGAAAGTTCCACGAGCCCGATAGCCCCCCGCCATTCATGCCAAAACAGCCGCACTCTCCCGGACCTGCATTGGCGCGGACCCAATGATAGGCCGCTGCAGCGTCTCCGTTATACAAGTCCTGAGCCACGGCCGCTGAGGCGCCGGCGAGTAGCAAAATCGTGGAAAGCAGAAATGATCGCATACCCAATTCTCCTGGAGCGGCTCGCATTAATTTGCAGGCACCGAAACAGTGGCTGAAACGTTGCTGACGACGGTGGTTTCGTAGGAGCCACCTGTGGAAGCGGTGATAAACAGATAAGCCACCGGCGGAGGCGTAACGGTTCCGGAGAAGAGTTGTACGCCGTCCATCGTCACGGTCATCTGCCCCTGCACCAGGGAATACGTGTAGTTATGCGTGACGGGCATGCTGCTGGACACCACGGCAGGGATGTTGGTGTTGACGTTGAAATAAGGATGCTCGAAAAGTGCGGTTTCGCCTCGACCCACAGCTATGTAAGGCACCGGCGGTTCTCCGCCATTGTGATAGGTGTCCAGCTCGAAGAGTAGGCCGGGAATGCCTTCCGCACCCAAGCCCATTCCGATGGCGCCCAAACTCGTGGGTGTGGCTCCCAGCGACGGGTCGGCCAAAAGCACGGTGAAACCGTCGGCCGGGAGTGCGCTCGGATCGCTGAGGGTGACAGTGAAGTTGATCTGGATGTTGCCCGTGGAAATAAGGGTGGGCCAGATAATTTCGCCATGCTGGTCGTAGGTAGAGGCAGTAAGTTGGAAACTGCACGACGGTCCAGCCACGGCATTGCCTAACGCTGACCAACTCGTGTTGCAGAGATTCGGAACGCCTGCGACCGGGCCGACGAACAGCCCCGCGGAACTGCTGGTGACGGGCGAAGTGACGCCGTTGCTCACCACAACATAAAAGACATCGCCATTGTCCGTGCTTGCGGCCGAGCCCACCGTGTAGCTCGAACTCGTAGCTCCAGCAATCGCCGTGAATGTGGAAGTTCCGGGGGCGGCCTCGTACCACTGGTAGGTCAGCGGGAGTGAAGAGGTCGCAGTGACCTGGTACGTGGCGGAGCCACCTTCATCCACATATTGCGTGACCGGCTGCCCCGTGATCTGCAGCAGGATTCCATTGCCAACCGCGAGTGGCGCGAGTTGCGAAACGGCTTGGCCGTAGCTATTGCTCACGATGACGTAGTAAGAATCCTGATCGTTGGCGGCGGTTGTCGCGGTAGCAGGAACTGTGTAAGTGGCAGACGTAGCGCCCGCGATCGCTGTTCCGGCGGTTTGTCCCGCGGGAATTCTGTACCACTGATAAGTAAGGGTTGGCGTGCCAGAAGCGACGACGCTGAAGGAGGTCGTGCCGCCAGGAGCTACCGTTTCGCCAACAGGCTGCGTGAGGATCGTGGGTGGAACATTGCCCGCCGTAACCGTGAGCGTGGCGTTCGTGCTTGTCAGCGTGCCGCAGGAATCTGTGACCGTGGCGTAATACTGGTCGCCGTCATAGGTGGTGTCCACGGGCGGCGTAACGTAATTTGTGGAAGTGGCGCCGGAAATCGCTGCGCCCGTGCTTCCACCTGATGGGATTTGGTACCACTGATAGGAAAGCGTTCCCACGCCCTGACCTGAAACAATGAACAAAGCCGTTTGCGTCGGATAAAGGGAAACGCTGGCCGGATTCGAAGTGATCGATGATCCCACCGCTACAACGGCAACGTTTGAGGTCACGCTTCCTAAACCATTCGTGACGGTAACCGAGTAATTGCCGGCGTTCGCCGACGCGACCGCCGAAACGGTATAGCTTGAATTCGTGGCGCCCGGAATGGCTGTTCCGTTGAAACTCCATTGATAGCTGGAAGCGTATGAGGCAGTGACCGTCAGCAAGAGTCCGCTGCCGGTGCAGATATGCTGGCTGGCCGGTTGAGCTGTGATCACCGGTGCGCTGAGCGTGACCGTTGTGGAAACGGAAACCGAGGACTCATCCACGCTGGTTGCAGTAATGGTGTAAGTGCCGGCCGTCGTTGGAGACGTCCACACATTACCGCTGAAAGCTCCTGCCGTCGCGCTCCACGTCAGGTTATTCGTTGCGCCGCCCGTCGCGGTGGCCGTAAACGGAATCTGGCCCGGAGCCAGAGTCTGGTTCGCGGGAGAAATCGGAGTGATCGTGACCTGCGTTGGCGTGACTACGCATGTGGTGGAAACCACGTTCCCCTTGGGATCCGTGACTGTCAGCGTGTACGTGGTGGCCGCAGTTAACAGTGGAGTCGGATACGAACTGCCGCTCACGGCCGAGGTGGTGATGTCTGAACTCCCCACGCCCGTCGAGCCGATCACTGCCGTGCCGCCGGAGAAAGTCGGAAAAAGCATCACGGAGGAGTTATACGGCGGCGTTGCGGAGCTGGGAACGAGAGTCTTGGCGACAGGAGTCGGAAATTGAATCGTGAGCGTTGCTGGCCCGCTGGTTGCGGATCCCGCAGAATTGGAGACAGTCACCGTGAATACGGCACCATTGTCTCCCGCGACGGTTGCTGGCGTGGTGTAGCTGCTCGAATTTGCGCCGCTAATCGCAGCACCGTTCTTGTACCACTGGTAGGTAATGGTGCCGGTGCCGGTAGCTGTAGCGCTGAATGTCGCAGTCTGCCCAAGGGGGACAGTCACGCTCGCGGGTTGCGAAACGGTGGGAGCCACGGGCCTGTAGCCTTGAAACCCGCCTGCACATCCCGAGAGATCTAGCAGGCCAAGGGCTACAGCGAGAACAGCCAGGAGTTGAAGAACCACCCTATGTGGTAATACCCGAGCAGATGATTGCGCAAGCTCTTGGTCACTGTGGCACTGTACGGTACGAGATCCCGCGCCACTAAACGGCACAGAGCAGGATTGAGAGCTGAGCAGGCCGTGAGGACAGACAGGCAGATTACGCCGAACACACGGAGAAACAGGTTGCATCGGGAGAAACTCCTAATCTGACTATATCGAGCTCAGCAGAACTCGTCATAACAACGGCAGATGTGGTTGCGCAAAAGGCTGATAATACTTTCGTGTCAACTCAGATCCATCGAGGGGCCGAGGCTGGACGCCACATCAAAGGTACTTCGCTTCAATCGATAGCAGTAAGCGTCCCCAAGTTTTCCCCAGTCTGATTCGGGTTTTGACTCTTTTAGTTGTGAATCTGGACGCCCTAACCGGAAAAATCTCTCCGACGCCCCTGAAGTCCCGTTCGGGGCTGTAAGTTCTCAGTCAGACATCTTCCAGTCCCAGGTTATCATTCACCGCGTGTCGCAGTTTCTGTTTGCATCCCAGATAATGCTCGGTCGTCTGAACCGATGCGTGACCAAGCAAGAACTGAATCTGTTCAAGTTCTCCCCCGGCCAAATGGCATAGTCGTGCGCAGATGCGACGCAAGTCGTGCGGAGCGAGATTCTTGATGTCGGCACGTTTCGCAGCCGCTTTGACGATGTGCCAGATAGCCTTCGGTGTGAGGCCAGCGCCCCATATCTTTCCTAGCCTGCTAACTTGCCGGAAGAGCGCACCCGTACTTATCTTGGCTGCATCGGTCCACTCATCAACGGCGCGCTTCGCCCACACCGGAACTGGGACTGTGCGGATGTGCTTTCCTTTACCAATCAGGTCGGCGATCACCCAGTGCTCCTCGCGGACCTGAAAATCTTCCAGTCCGAGTCCTACCAGTTCGGCGCGTCGCAGGCCGCATCCAATGAGCAACGCTAGAATCGCTCGATCACGTTTGCCTCGCAGGTTATATTCTTGCGGTTCTGCGAGCAAGGTTTTGGACTGCTCGACGGTCAGCCAGTTTCCGATCCGAACGCCCAAGCGTTTTGCGCCTTTAACACGACCGATTCCAGCTGCCAATTCGGGACTCAGGAGGCCTGTATCAGCTGCTTCGTGTGCGAGTCGCCTCACAGCCGCTAAGCGCACGTTGATTGTCGAAGGCGCCAGATTCTTCTGTTCGAGAAAGAATCGATAACGAAGGACAACACTACGGTTGAAGGCCAAGCGCGGCTCGGAACAGTACCAACCAATGAATTCATCGATGGCATGCGCATGCGATTCTTGCGAACTCGCCGCTGCGAGCGAGTTCAGAACTGCGTTCTTCGACTGCTCCAAGTCGGGCAGCCGAAGTATTGTTTTAGCCCGTGAGCGTTTGCTTGTCTTTTTCCGACGTCCCATACTGGCGGCCTCCTGCGCCGCGTTCAGTATGGTCATCCACTTAGAGGCTAGAGACCGGAAAGCCGTTTGTGGTACAGGACCCTCGGCGCTCTCGACTGAGCGACGCTACTCCTACCCTGCGCGCTATCAACAGCCGGTACACAATCTACGGATGGTCACGCCGCGAGCGGAAAGTTCTCCAAGTAATTGCGCCACTCCTTGAGAAACTTCACGGTCGCCAGGGACAACTACTGCCCATTTAAGGTTTTCCTGGAACTCTCTATCGCGAATCTGCCACTGGCCGAAAGACGATGATTTTACATCACCAATTCGGATGATGGACCAGTGCCGCACCAGCGCCAATGCGGTGGCATCGTCGGGTAATGGCCCGGACAGAATAAAGTGGTTATTCCCATGCACCAGGATGCCAACCATCGAAGTTTAAGCCTCCAGGCGCGGATCGGGTACCGGGTAGCCAATTGCGAAATGGTAGACGACTTGTCCTAGCTCAGGGGACAGACAAAGATATCGGTTCACTTCCTCATCAAAAAACGCTCCGATGCCTGTTGCTCGCAGGCCAAGCGCCTCGGAAGCAAGATACATTCGTTGACCAATAGCACCGGCCTCGAAATGCACGTATCGATAACCACGATCGCCGTAACTCCGTGCAGCACTCTGAAAATCGCCGATCATGGAGAATGCCAGGCAAGCGTTACCTGCCAAGTCTTGTCCCAAACTGAGAGCTGCCGCGACCAGGCGTTGGTCCCCTTCCTTGATTTTCTCCAGCTCTGCGTGTTCCGGCCAGTAACGGTAAACACCCGGCGCCAAGCCTTCGACGCGGTGGACGTAAAGATACAGATGGACGAAACGAGCTGTAGCGAAATCGGCGAAGAGAGCCTCCTTTGTGCTTGAGAGAAGAGTCGCAAGTTGCGGGAAGGAGATCGACGCGTCCCCACCCTTGAAGTCAAGAGCGGAACGCCGCGTACGAACGACGTCACCGAAGTTGCGGCTTGTGGAGAGATGAGGCGGCAGACTGATATCACCGCGGCCGGATTCCTTCGGCTGCCCAAGAGGGGGGATAGTGGCTTCCATGGTGAGCTTCGTGACAGCGTGAACCGCCTCGATCAGAGGATAAGGTACTTGCTCTTCCGACAGCCGGTTGGGCTGACCACCAAACAAAATCGTCTCGACTGGATCCAGCACCCTTACGGGAATGGATGGGCCGTGAAGCCCGACGATCAACATGGGCCATTCATCCTGACTGAGGAGACCCCATTCCGCCACTCTGTCATCTGAGAAATGGCCAAGCGCAAAGCTTTCGCATCCGATGGATCGAGCAGCAAGGGTAAGAGCCTGCCATGCATGTCCGATGTCGTGCAAACAATATCGATACGCCCGGTGCCTGTATTTCCAGGCTTCGCGCCAGGCAATGCTCGTCAGAACGAAAACCAGCGGGGCAGAGGTGCCGACAAGTTTCCCGCCAAAATCTCCGATGGCGCGTTGTTCTGCCATGTGGGATGAGGGACGGTAATGATAGAGACCGTCGGACCAATCGACGAGGCCATGGGTGGAGAAGTGAAATTCGGTCGGGTGGAGATTACCAGAAGAAGGATTAACGCGCAGTGTGTATGTGTATCCCGTTGACGGCACTCGTTTGGACGCGCTAATCGAGGCTGAATAGAACATCAACTGGGAGAGGAATTCCGCACCGTTCCGCGCCAGAGTATTTCCTGTTTTGCCCTCGAGTACTTCAAGAGCTGACATCTGCGGAGCTGGCGGGTCGGCCGACAGATCGAGGATGGGTACGCCCTCATAATGCCGAAACGGGTTGGGCATATTGGTCCAATCGAGATAGTGCTGAGTTCGCCGCAGCGATTCGGCACTGTGCTTCGTCAAATCATGGTATTCGCGCCAGGTCATATGGGGTGAATCCCGAGGTGACCGTACTGGTAAAACCGACAAGCGGGTATTGTCTGATATCAATTGTCAGCCAAAAGAGGGTATTAAATGAAAGGTTTTCATTCCTCAGCTCGGGCATTCATGAGTGTGAGTGGTCCTCGATTTCCTCGAACGCCGTTTGAACCAAGCCGCCCGGCGGCGGACGCTACGCGTGAGGTGAGCGGATCGGTGGTTGCCTGAGGGCTGAGATAAGTTTGGGTCACAAGGAGGTCCCTGTGACCCATCTAA
>Ga0208188_1000437_pt1 | contig 28328 bp, 19 predicted proteins | sample June2015DPH_8_50_FD_184698 | JGI IMG/M metagenome (GOLD analysis project Ga0208188, IMG submission 184698) | Peatland microbial communities from SPRUCE experiment site at the Marcell Experimental Forest, Minnesota, USA - June2015DPH_8_40... | ecosystem: Environmental > Terrestrial > Soil >...
CCGCGACCGCCAGTTCCGCCGCGTCCAAAAACGTCTAGCGATCCGCAATTGGACGGACTAAGCAGCGCCGAACTGAAACGCGCGCTTGCCGACGAGCACAAGCAATATCTCGAATTGTTAAACAACCAAAGTGGCGCGAGCGGCAGTGCGCAGAATGGAGATGATGTTTTGCCTGACCTGATTGACGCCGCCGATTTTCTAGCGGATCCGATTGACGCGCCGCCGGAATTGATTGCCGGAATTTTGCACGCTGGCAGCAAGCTGGTTTTGGGCGGCACTTCAAAATCATTCAAAACATGGACGCTGCTAGACCTGGCAATCTCCATTGCGACCGGCGCAGACTGGCTTGGACGCCGGACGGCGCAGGGCAAAGTTCTATTCGTGAATTTTGAGATTCAACCGCACGCATGGCAACGCCGCATTGTCGGCGTCGCTCGTGCCAAAGGCGTCAAGATAAAGCCCGGCATGATTCAACTTTGGAATCTGCGCGGCCATGCTGCCGACTTCCGGCAACTCATTCCAAAAATCATCGAACGCGCACGGTCGGAAAACTTTTCGCTGATTATCCTCGACCCTATTTACAAACTTTATGGCAACACGGATGAAAATTCCGCTGGCAACGTCGCGTTGCTTTTGAACTCACTTGAAAAAATGGCGACGATAACCGGCGCGGCTGTTGCTTTTGCCGCGCACTTCGCCAAAGGAAACGCGGCAGGCAAGGAAGCTATTGACCGAATCAGCGGCAGTGGGGTTTTTGCCCGCGACCCCGACAGTATTTTGGTTTTTACAAAGCACGAGGATGAGGACGCATTTGTTGTTGAACCGATACTTCGCAACTTTGCGCCTGTTGAACCGTTCGCCGTGCGTTGGAATTTTCCGCTGTTTGAAATTGCCGATGAACTCGACCCGACCCGGTTGAAAAAAGCTGGCGGTCGTGGACGCACCTTTACGGAAGAAAATTTACTCGACGCGCTCGGTGACAAATCCCTGACAACCACCGAATGGAAAAAACTGGCCGAGGATGAACACGGAATCAAACACCGGACGTTTTACAGCCTGAAGAAAACGCTCGTTGTCACCAAGCGCGTGACTCAGTCGAAAGGTAACAACAAATGGAATTGCGTCAAAGTCAAGTAGTGCAAGAAGTGCAAGAAGTGCAAATTGCACTTTCTGCACTGGCAGTAGTGCAAGTGCAATATCCCTTAGATATTGCACCTGCACCTGCACAGCCAATTCGCATTAAAGCCAAAGCGATGATAACTCAATTCACAACATACTCGCGCAAGACCCGGCTGCCTTTGTCCTGCGCAGACAACCGCGCGCCAGCCCGTGCAGCGCACCAAGGACGAACCAGCATGGAAGTCTGCTTTCTTAACTTGCGTGGTCATGGCGGGGCAACCAAGGGGCAAGACAACGGGTATAGACCCCCCCCCATGTTGGATACCTTCTAATTGAAAAATATAAAAGGCTAGCGGTCTAGACAGTCCCGATGCTCCTTAAAATTAACCAAAAACAATTATTTTACATACCATGAAGCCAAATAAAACCAAAAAAACCACTCAATCAAGCCTGGCCAAATCCCTTGGAGTGTCCCGGCAACTGATAGCTGCATACATCAAGAAGCCGGACGCACCTGCGCTCAGTGATCTCACCGGCTGGACTGTTTATCTCGCACAAAAGGGACGCATCGGCAGCGCGCCACCGGATTTACGCCGAGACATAGCACAGGAACGGCTTGGCATCCTGCGCGAAACCAAAAAGAAGCTGGCGCGGCAAAACGAAATCGAAGTCGGTCGGCTGATGGAAACGGCGGATGCAAAGAGGCAGGCAGCGGAAGCAATGGCGCTCACGTTTTCAGAGCTTGAACGGTTTGCGAACGAGTGGCCGCCCGCACTGGCGGGGCAAGATGCTGATTCGATTTACGAGCGCATCCATTCGGCAATTGAATCCTTGCGGGTGACGTTGAAAAAGAAATTCGAGTCTATCAGCTAATGAATAAACCGCGCACAACGACCACTTGCACCGGATGCCCGCCTTGCCGCACGCCATGCAATGGAACAACCCCTTGCCCATGCCCTGGCGCATTCCTGAAACCGATCTCGACCAGGCCAAGCGCCAGACCGATCTGGTGGCGCTGGTCCAGAGCCGGGGCATCGAGCTGAAGAAGCACGGCTCGAAAGACTTCATCGGGCGCTGCCCGTTCCACGCCGACCGCGACAAACCGAACTTCATCGTCACGCCGGACAACGCCATCCAGTTCGTGCAGCACCATGACGGTGTTTCGTTCCGGCACGCCTTCGAGTTGTTGCGGCAGGGCAGCAACGCCGTGTTCACGGCGCAGCCGATGCAAAAGCAATCCACCGTGCCACGTTTGCCGTGTCCGTTGGATCCAGCAGCGGACGATGCGGCGCTGTTCCGCCAGGTGACGGGCTACTATCACGAACGGTTGAAGCTGTCGGCGCCGGCACGCGCGTATCTCGCCGGTCGCGGACTCGACAGCGAAGAACTCATCGCCCGCTTTCAAATCGGTTTTGCCGACCGCTCATTGGGCTTGCGGTTGCCGGAGAAGAATCGCGAGGCGGGCGAAGCGTTGCGTTCACGGCTGACGCAGCTTGGCTTGTGGCGCGACAGCGGCCACGAACATTTTAACGGCTGCATCGTCGTGCCGTTGCAGGACGAAGCCGGCCAGGTCGTGAGCTTTTACGGCCGGCGGGCGCAGAAGGGCGACTTGAAACACCTTTACCCGCCCGGCCCGCATCGCGGGCTTTTTAACCGGGAATGTTTGAACCAGCCGGAAATCATCTTGTGCGAAGCGGTGTTCGACGCGCTGACGTTTTGGGCAAACGGTTTTCGCAATGTGACGTGCTTGTTCGGCACGGAAGGTTTTACCGATGAACTTTGGGAAGCGTTGAAAAAAGTTCAGCGTGTCCGGATCGCTTACGACGCCGACGATGCCGGTGAACGGGCGGCGCAGCGCGACGCGGAGCGGTTCCGGGCGCATGGCGTGGAAGTGTTCCGGGTGAAGTTCCCGCACGGCATGGACGCCAACGAATACGCCTGCAAGGTGACGCCCGCCGACAAATCGCTGGCGCTCTTGTTGAACTCGGCCGCCTGGCAAGGTGCAGGCGCACGGCCACCAGCGCCGCCGCCACAGCCAACCGTGGAGAAAAACGCGCCCGCTCCTTCTTCTTTAGCTGCTTCTGTTAGCAGCTTAAAACCGGACGCGGCTAAAGAAGAAAAACCGCCGCCAGCACCAGCGTCGGCCACGCCAACGCTTGAGCAACGCGGTGACGCTTGGTTCTTGGAGTTGGACGGGCGCGAATATCGCGTGAGCGGTTTGGAAAAAACACTCGGGACCGACGCGCTGAAAGTCGCGTTGCGCTTGCGTCACGGCGAGAGGTTCCACCTCGACCAGGTTGATCTGTGCCGGGACATGGAACGCCGCCGCTTCATCGAACGCGCCGCCGAGGAAACCGGACTGACGGCGGACTTGCTGAAACGCGACGTTGCGCGCCTGCTGCTCGCCGTCGAACAGGCACAAGCCGAACTGGCGAAGCCAGCCGAGAACGCCGCGGCGGTTGTCACGCTGACGCCGGAGGAACGCGAAGCGGCGTTGAAGTGGTTGCGCGAGCCGAATCTCATCGGGCGTTTGCGCGAGGCGTTCCACCAGGCCGGCATCATCGGCGAGGAGAGCAACACGCTCGTTGCGTATCTGGCCGGCGTGAGCCGCAAGCTCGAAAGACCGCTGGCCATCATCATCCAATCCGCCAGCGCAGCGGGCAAGACCACGCTCATGGACGCGGTGCTGTCGTTCTTCCCGGAGGAGGAGCGCGTCAAATACTCGGCGATGACCGGCCAATCGCTTTACTACCTGGGCGAGACGAGCCTTAAACACAAAATCCTCGCCGTGGTCGAGGAAGCCGGAGCCGAGCGCGCCAGCTACGCGTTGAAGCTGCTGCAGTCAGAAGGTGAACTCACCATCGCCAGCACCGGCAAAGACCCGCAGACGGGCAAGATGGTGACGCAGGAATATCACGTTGAAGGGCCGGTGATGATTTTTTTGACGACCACGGCCATTGACCTGGACGAGGAGTTGCAAAACCGTTGTCTGACGCTGGCGGTGGACGAGAGCGCCGAGCAGACCGGCCGCATCCACCGGATGCAGCGCGAGCGCCGCACGCTGGCGGGCCTGGTGGCGCACGAGGAACGCAAAGACCTCTTGAAGAACTTGCGCAACGCGCAGCGGTTGCTGCAACCGCTCCACGTCGTCAATCCGTTCGCGCCGGCATTGACCTTTGCCACGGCGCGCACGCGCAACCGGCGCGACCACGAAAAATATCTGACGCTCATTGACGCCATCGCGCTCTTGCACCAGCACCAAAGGGAAACGCGAACGCTTCCAAGCGGACAACACTTCATCGAAGTCACGCTCGATGACATCGCGCTGACGAACGAACTCGCGCCGGAAATGCTCGGTCGTTCGCTCGATGAACTGCCGCCGCAGACGCGCCGCTTGCTCGCGCACATCCGCGAGCTCGTGAAAAAAAAGCGCAAAGAGCGCAGCGCGAAAGCTGCCACCTTTAGCCGCCGGGAGTTGCGCGACGCTTGCGGCTGGAGCCTGACGCAAGTGCGCGTCCACCTGGAGCGATTGGTTGACCTCGAATATCTGGCCGTCCAGCCGCACTTGCACGCGCGTTTGCAAATCCTCTGTCTGATACAGGATCACTTCGCCGCCGGGTTTATTTTCATTGGCCCTCATGGTATTGAATCATCTCGGTTTCAAATCGAAAAACGTCGCGGACAGATTGCGTTATTCGGACAAAGTGTCAATCAGGGGAATTATCATACCGGCGGATGCTGGTAACGCAGCAGTGCGGCCTCGACGCTTGGCCAGTGAAACAGGATGCGACGCCCGCCCAGCCGCACGCAGGGAATTTTGCCGGACGTGCGCCAGTTGAACAACGTGCGGCGGCTGATTGGCAGCCGTGCCAGCAATTGCTTTTGGTCAATGAAGCCGCCTTCGCCCGCCAGTGTTTGGTAATTTTCACCATTCATTTGAACCAGAATTTATCCGAACCGGCGCGGGCGATGGTGCAATCATTGCACAAAATGACGTGCCAGATTTGATGGCAAATTGGCGTAGAATTATTACTATTGAGCATGAGAAGCTGAACCCCTTCGCCATGCGAAGGATTCTGTATCCGCCGATTCTCCGGCGGATTTCCGGCGGCAATGACGCCGCATTCCCGGCGGCCATCCGCCGTGTTATCCGCCGGACAGCCGGTGACAATGCTGGCGTCTGTCCGGCGGTTTATTCGCTGAAATGTCCGGGTAGCATCCGGGCAACAGCCGGGAAGTTGCCGGGCAGTGTCCCGTCAAATGCCCGGAAAACATCGTGACGCATCCGCTTTGAAGCCGTGCGCGTGAATCGGTGGCGGGATTGTGTGTCGCCGGTCGTCGCGTCAATGTATTGCTCGCCTCATCCGGCTGCGCTCCACATTGCACCCGCCGCCCGGCTCCGGGAGTTTTGCCTCTATGATTTCGCGCCCGGAGAAATGTTCATGGCCGATTGCGATTTGGACGGCATGACCTCAACGCTGTATTCACATCCTAGCCGGGAAGCTCTTGCTGCTCATGTGTCGGCGCTTCTGATTCTTCGACGGGCGGCTTGCGTTCATCCGCTGTCGGTTGCGGCAATTCGTCGGCGCGGAAAGTTTCCCCGGCGATCACGGCTTCAAGTGTTTGTTTCAACTCTGGGAACATGGCGACTGTCGCTTCGAGAACCCAAAGCAATTCCAGCAATTCCTGGCTCATTTCGGATGTCCACCGCTGCGGGCGGATTTCGTCGAGCGGCGAGGATGAGCGCCCCGCGCCGCCTTTCATGCGATAGCTCAACCATGAGCGGACAACTTGCAAACCGGAAACGCTAAACTCCCAGACCGCTTTTGACACCGGCCCAAATTCACCTTCGCCCACGCGCAGAACTTTTGCCTCTTCATTGTAAAAAAACTCTTCGGGGTATCCCTCGGTGGTGTCAGGCACGCTGCGACGGGAACGGGCGTTGCCTTGTGGAACTTCGCCGGGACGTTGGCGGACGGGCACGAGGCGTTCGCCGTAGGAATGCAGCCAAATCAGCTTGCGTCCAAGCTTCGCCGCTTGTTGAAATAAAGCGCGGTCTTTGGTTATGGGTATGCGCGGGCCGGGCACGGTCAATTCTTCGGAATATGTTTCGACATAGGCAGGCGTGGCCAGTAGTGCGTAGCAATACGCGAAAAAATCTTCCGGCACGACGTTGCCCAAGCTCGGATTCAACACGTCCAGCAATCCGCCCGTCACGTTGGCTTGGCTGGCTTCCGCATCACGCCAAAGCGGAATCACATCTTTGCCGCCGCGTCCGCAAAAATAATGCAAGTCGGGAACGCTGGCACTGATTGTGGCTGCCGGGCCGAGGCCAAGCACCCCGGCGATGAGCGCTGTGAAATAAACCTGTTGGTCACTGTGAGCTTGCCAAAAAGGCGGGCGCGGTCGGTCACAAAGTCTCGCATCGGGCAACAACCACTGCCTATCAAAACTCCGATAGCCGTAACGTATTGGTTCAATTGGCGGAACATTGGCCGACAAACTACCAATAGCCGAAAGGATTCCACCATGCGGCAGAAACGATTCATATTGGTTAGTCGCTTTCCGGGCAGATGTTTCACGCATCAATTCTCCCCGTTCGTCCGCTCGTGCGACCAAGAGTTTTGTCCATCGTTGCCGCAAAAGTTCTGAAGTTTCCCCGATTGGCCAAGTGCGTTTGAACTGAACGCCGGAATGTTGCCACGGAAGCAAATCCGTCAACAACGGCCAATTATAGTAGTTGCCACGTCCACGCGGCAGAAACGGGTCAGACCATCCGTTGAGGCAATCCTGCCATTCAAGGTCAGCAAACGAGCGAATCGTGTCGAGCTTGCGGTATTTTTCCTCGCATGTGCCAGTTATTTTAGCGTAGCGGACTCTGGCTGGGTTTTCTGGCTGTCGGCTGTCATAACGGACGCCGATGGCGATGGCAACCGGCGTCTGGATGGCAAACACGTTTTCGGTTTTGCGTGCGCCGAGATTGTCACCTTCCAAATCAATGATCCAAAGCTCGTCAAAGGCTTCGCGCATTTTTCGCCGCATTCCTACAAAGCCCGGCCCGCGCAAATAGGACGCCGCCGTGATAAACGTGATGATACCCGGTCCGCTGGCTTCGGGATTCTCAAAAAGTTTCCACAATGCCCAGCGCCAGAAATAAACGTAATCGTTGTAGAGATTCTTGACGTGAACGCCTGCGCCGGCGGCGGAAGCCGGTTCGATGAAATCTTGGAGAATTGGCCGGGTGTGGTCGCTGGGATTATCCGGTGAAGGGATGCGCGGGTCGCCGTGGCGAACCCAGCCGCCTTTGCGCAAATGTTCGGGACGCTCGCCGACCTCGGCTTGCTCGCGGTCGTAAGGTGGATTGCCCATGCAGACCAGCACGCGGGTATGTTTTTTGATGCGTTGTGCGCGGCGATGTTCTTCGGTGAGCTTTCGGGCGAACAAATTTACTTCATGCGGCACTTGATTCGGCGATTCCAACGTGTCGGTAAGATAAACGTGAATGCCGCCGTCCGGCTGCGTGCCGCCGTGACTGGCAATAAGTTGCGTGAGGCGCAAGTGGGCCACGGCATACGGGCCGACCATGTTCTCGAAGGCATGGATGTTTTCTGCGCATTTCGTCGCCGCGCCGGGAATAATGCCAGCGCCAAAACGCGCGGATGCCTGCCGTAGCGCGTATTCCGCCGCCGCCAGCGGATAAGCACAAGTGCCGGCGGCTGGGTCGAGTAAAAACACACCATCATCGGCGAACGAACGAAGCTTGTGGAATTTGGATTCGAGAAGTTCCGCCGTCAACCTGACTTGAACGCCAATGACTGGTTGCGGCGTGTAGTATGCGCCTTGGTCTTTGCGGAGTTTGGGATCATAGGCAGCGAGAAAATCTTCGTAAAAATAAAGCCACGGGTCGCCGCGTTCTGTCAGTCGGCCGGGGTCAACCGCCGCAATGACACGTTCAAGCAAATCAACTGCAAGCGCAATTTCGTTCCGCGCTTCCGACTGGGCAAGCACCCGCAAGGTTTGCGCCAGCAAGCCGTGTCCGCTGTCGAGTGAGCGTGCCGCCGAGTCCGTTGTGAGTCGCGCTTCGCCATTGAACCGGGCGAGCAGCAGCGCGTAAGTGAGCGTTTGCGCGTAGGCGTCAGCAAATCTCGCGTTGTCGGCATCAGGAAACAAATAATTGCGCCATTCACCCGCGAGCTGGGCAAGGTGGGATTGCTCGTTGCTGACGGCGCGAAGGACATCTTCGCGGGCGAGTCGGCAAAGCGGCGCGAGCATCTCGGCCAACTGCGGTGCGCGGGTTGGAACGATGGGCTGCCAGTTAAAAAATGCGATTAAAAGTTCGTGAAGTATTTCGGCTTCAACATCTGAAATGGCATCCGCGCCTTTTGCCGTGATGTCGCCAGAGAATCGGACAATTGCCGGTTGCTCTTCGGGCCAGGGTTTGCCGCTGCGGTATAGCGCCCACTCGTTGCCGTCCGTGTAAATAAGATTCGGTAGCGCCTTGAATTTCTCCCACTGCCTTTTGTCCGCGCCGGTGAACCGTTGCGGACGTGCGCCTTTGCCCGGAGCTTTCAATTCGACGAAACCGCAGAGCAAACGATTTGAGGCTACGCCAATGTCAGGCCGTCCCTCTACGTCTGCACGCACTTCGGTTCGGGTTTCAATCTTACGACCCGCCGCCTGAAGCACGCGCTGCACGCCCGGCTTGAGTTGATCTTCCGGCTGCGCCGCAATGCGTGAGCGAAAGTTGCGCTTAATGTCTTGCGCGAACTCGCGGAGGACGTTTTGAAATTCTGGCATCCGCGCGACGTTAGCAACAAGGCGAAGGGCGGACAAGCGCGGGAATTTTGCGGACAAACCGAAAGCAGAAACAATTTTCCCCCGCGTGCCGCAAATTGAACTTACCATTCTGTTGATTCTACGCTAGGCGTGCGGCCTGAAAACCAAAGGCGAATATCAATCGGAACAATACCCGCTTCGGTTTCGACGAAATTTTCGTCCCGTGCGTCGCCAAGCCAGATTTCAAAATCCTGATACGTTCTTTTCCAAAGCCAATACTTTTGCCGGACGGCTGAAAGCCCGGCACCTCTTAAAAATGAATCCACGGTTTCTTGCGCGGGCTTTTTGCCGGTGATGAATTTGTGAGACGAAATGATTTGTCCATGCTCGGTAATCCCCAAATCTCGCGGAGCGGATTGGAACAGCTTTTTCCAGAGTCGCAACCGAATCAGATATTCCAGTGGCGAACAATTTTTCTGATTCATTTTGCCCGCCGCGTCGAGAAAATAGGATTCACCAAACAAAGTTTGCCGCGTGGCTTTGAAAACGGTCGCATTTTCTGCATCCAAGAAAACCAAATGTTCTGAACCTTCGTCCAATTTTGGAAATGAAATTTCAGATTCAGTCGCGTGGCTGCATGACGCAACCCACTGGTTTAGTGCGGCGATCTGATTTTTTGTTACTTCTTCGGGGGAGGCTGCTTGAACGACTGCACTTGCTTCGATGCTGCCGAAAAGTTGACCAATTGGGGTGACGCCGCCACTGCACTTTGCACACGGCCACGCACGCCAGCGAAGTCTTTCACTACTTGCGGTGGGACATAGACTCGAACTGGTGTCGTTTTCTGCTCGTTGCTCACTCAACCAAAATTAGCCGCTATACGGAATTATGCAAGCTTTCAAGGAGTCTTTCGCTTGGCGTATGCCGGTTCCAAGCACGGTTACGCTGCCAATCCCGCTTTTTCAAGCGCAGCCCCCTGGGTATGTGGAGGGGGCGAGCATCCGGGTGGGCAGGCCACGCCATATTTTCACCCACGGCGGCAGCGGTCGGCTGGCGTGAAGGATGCCTGCAAGCTGGCGCGCTGACTGCCCACGCAACGGGCGGTTGCGTGCCGCCGGGGACGGCGGAAAGCAGTCAGCGTGACAGCGCCGCAGCCGGGGGCCGCACAAGACGCAGTTATATGTCAATGAACCGGGCCGTCGGGCGCGGTGTCGCGCGGGGAGACGGCGGGGACCCGATGCCGAGGGTTCACGCGCCAGCGGGATACGGCATGGGGGCGGCTTTGAATATAACTGCTCTTGTGCGGCTGCCGGGTTCGCATCCTGCATGACAGCCGACCGCAGAGCCAAAGTTTAATTTTGCGTGGCCGGGGTTCGTTTCGGCGAGTCGCGCCAGCGCGAGCGCGGTTTGCGCTGACTCCTGAGCGAGTGCCGTTTACGATCACATGGAGCGCAAGGGCTGCGGCTGCCAGGGGAACAGGGGGCAGCAGGCAGACCGGGCGCGGAGTGTGACGCTTCAGGTGTCAGACTAATGTGGTTTTATCAGTGAGGTTGGCCATTTTTCAGACCGTCGGAACGGAGGTGCGAGCCGCACTGGCGATCACCGGAGTGGAGCGGTCGGAAAATGGCCGTGCTCACGGCTATTACCGATGTCTTGGCCGGGCGAAGCCTCGCGGCCTATTGCGGTGTCTTGCCCGTGCGAAGCATCGCGGGCTATTGCTTGTTCATGTCGGGCGGAGCCTCGCGACATCCTGCTGGTGTTCCTTGGGGTGCGCCCGATCTGAGGCCGGTCTCGTCGGTTTGCGGCCGTCGGAACGCAGCGAAACGCTCCGCGTAGGTGCGGGCCGCACCGGCGTTCACCGAAGCGGATTAGTGCAGCGGAGTTGGACGGTCTGCAAAGCTGGCGAGTCCGGCCAGGGCGCGGGCGGAACAGTGCCGGGACTTGCCCCGAAAGCCTTCGGGGAAGTGTCGGCTCTGTGAAGCCTGGGCTGGTGTTTTGCGGCGCGCAACGGAATGCGCGCCCTACCAAGCCGCGTCAGCGGCGTTACCAAATTCTTCCGCGAAGCGGCCATCTTTTCTTTTCATGCCTGACCCTCGCGCCCCAAAACCGTTGTATTACCGGGACGTTTGGATTGCGCGCAAAACATTCAATTTAGGAGGGTCGTCCAACGTGCGCGCGAGGGTAGCCCAAGCGCCGCCGGGGATGACGTAGGAAAACCCGTGAAAGCGGCGCGGTGCCGGCGGGTGGGGGCCGGGGATGACGTTGGTGGCATGAGGCGCGTTCGATTACATGAAAACTTTCGACAAAGCCGATGACTGCCCCCACTCGCCGTGCATGGGCGTCAGGCATGCGCGCGCACGGACATGACGCTGGCAAATGGAGGACTTTCGACGTGTGGGCGCACCGTAGGTTGTTGAGCACGCGAATGGAGTGCAGCGCGAACTATTGTTTCGTTGAGTTGCCAACAAAATTGAGCATCATCCTGATCGCAGGATTGCCGATTTTCGTCTTTTGGCGTGACGGATTAGTGCTCAGCAACCGGAATGTCCGCTATTTCGTCTAATGCCGCTTGTGCTTCCTCTCTGTTGCTCAAATTCAAAACCCGCGCTTGTGTTGCGAGGATTGCCAATCCCTTTTGAACTTCCCTATCACGCATTTGGGCGTCTGTTGGACAAACAAAAGCGGCCAGCCTGTCTTTATTCTTGACGAATTCATATTTAATCGCTGCTTGAAATCGCCATGCTGCAGATTCAATTATCCGATCACGTTCAATTGGATATTTTCGCAAGGGCACTTGCTGCCCCAACCAAACCGGCGCGCCATTGCGAATGGCATAAGAAAACGCAATGATTTCTGTAACCTCAGTGGCAAGCGGGCACTGAATTGTCATTCCTTCCTTTTTGAAGAATTTATTTTTGACTAATCTTGTTTTCTGAATCACCTCTTCACACTGGATTTCCAAAAATTCCGTCGAGTATTTTTCGTCAGTGGATTCGGGCGTATCATTAACGAGTGTCATGAACAATTCATCAACCAGCTTTGGCAATTTTTCTTCCGTTATTGTTTCAAGAACTGCGCCGCCCTTGTCCAAAAAATAATTTCCCTTGCCGGTTGTTTGTAGTGCTTCAACAAAATCTGGTGATACTTTCTCGGCAAATTTCCCCGCTCCAATGAATTCAATCTTGTCCTTTTGAACTTCTGAAAGCCAAAATTTTACCCATTGTTTGTAGGCAGGGGGAGACTGAATAAAATTCGGGATGTTTTTGCTTGTGAAATTGCCATATTTGTCAGCACCCTGAAAGCGCGCTTCGACCCCGGCCTCTGACCACACAATGACACCTATGTTTCGCGGCTCATTTCTAATGAGGTCAGGAACATATTTTGCAACCAAGAATTGGGCACCTGTCATATTGTCAACCTCCATTGACTTATGCCGGAAAACTCGGATTGGTTTGAATTTACCAATTTACGAACGTTGTTCCGGCGATCAATCAAAAACGCTTTGGCCGTGGACGCTTCTAGTGCCGTAATCATGTCCAAATCAACTGTGCCACCACAAACGTCATCAATCAAGTAATCAGGAACAGAAGAAATTCGGTCATACCATTTTGAGAAATAATCGTCAGTTTTCAATGAATCTAACAGGCAATGCCGATTCTGCCCCGTTCCGCCAAGAATCCCCAAATATGGAGGCGATATTACCACGCCTTGCGCCTGCTGATTCTGCCCCACGACCGTTCCGTCAGAAATCACCAGCTTGTCTTTCAAATCATTTAGTCGCCGAGCCCCTTCTCCGTTCGTATTTCCAAATAATGCATGACTGTGATCAAAAATGCTCATGTGTGGTGGTTTTTCGGCTAAATCAACTGACAAATTTTTCCGGTGTCTGTCTGGATTCGCAATCCAAATATCAAAAAGAATGAGTCCGGTTGACAAATCAGGCAAAACACTGACGCATTGTTCGGGGTCAACTGGCGGCAGGTCGTCCGCAGTCAGATTGAAATTTAACGAAGCAAACCAATGTTTTACAGCATGATCTTGGGCATAAACAATTCCGCAAGGGGGAATCGGAAGGCCGATAAAACGACCAATTTCAGCACAAATAAATTCATTGGAAATGCAGTATTTTAGGACTTCATTATTTTTTGCAATTGACCTCAAAGAGGCATGATAAGAGTAAAGGACGCCGTTGCCAGCGACTCTTGAGCCAATGGCCAAAAGAGAAAAAAGCCCAGCCATGATGAATGACATAGCTTTTATCATGGGAAACGGGGCGTCAATCTTGATTTTCATGGCAACAAAGCGCGCCCCCATGACCTAATTTTGACGATTTTGTCTTGCCCCTACCCCCGGTAGGTATTCTTTTTGAATACGAAGGGGGTGGTTATGGTTGTAAAACCGGCCACCCTCGCCCATGCGTAACAAAATAAAGTTGGTGGCCGAAAACAACCGCCAACCAATCGTTTGCGGTAGAAAAAAGCCCGAAAAATCAAGGAAATACGTATAGTTGGCCCTAAACGGGTTTAGGTTCTCCCGCAACTCCCCTCCCTGTAGGCTCCTCTATCCGCTCATTTTGCCTGCACACAGAAAATTTAACCAGTTACAACGCTTGACAAGTTAACAAAAAGATTCATTTTCAGTCGAAATCTTATGCTAACATCCGATTCGACGAATGATTGTTGCCCCTCACCCCCGGCAAGAAATCTCTTTGACCGATAGGGCTGGTAATGGGGCTTAAGCCAATCGCGCTCGCACATAAATAGATTTTTGAATCGAGGCGACAACCACTTCCGCCCGCTTTGCCAATAAAACAGGGTGCTTCTTTGGTTATCACAACTGCCGGCGTCGCACATATATGAATTTTGAAAACACAGATACATACACTTTTAATAAAATGAACCGGCTTCATTGCCAGGCAGATCATCATCGGGATGTGGGCGCGTGAGATTTCAGCCAGCAAAGTGCCTGCTGGCAGAGCGGGTGCGTGATTGAACGCAGCCCAATGGTGAGACTGGCAACGGTGGAACTGTCCGCGCCAACAAACTCCCCAGCCAATATCTGTTTGGCGACATGGAGCCACGGAGCGCAGTCTGGCGCGAGTCCGGCGGCTTGACCTTCAAGCATGGCGGGGCGTGTTGAGTCCTGCATGGCGGCAAAGGTGGTTTGGGTAGCGGCGGTTTTCATCAACCGCATGAAATTGTCAGAAGCCACTTGAAGCGAGCCGCGCTTTTGTTCGGAACGTAGTTGGCTGTTTTTGCGATGATGCCCAGGCGCATGAACTTTTCCCGAATCCCCGCCGCTCCTTTGCCGGTGATTCCAAGTCGCTCTGCCAGGTTGTCCCGTGCGATGGGGAAGTCCTTCGCGCCGTCGTTCGCCGCTTTCGCTGCGTAACTGCGAATGATGCGAAACGCTTCGCGCTCGTTGTCCGTTTCGAGTTGCGCAAGTTTTTCCCGTTCGTCTTCGGAAATCGTGTCCCGCCAGCGTGCGGCCAGCCCTGCCCATAGTTCTTCAAAGCTGGCCATGTGCTCCTGCTCGCTGGCCTCGGTCGAAACGGTCTTGTGCCGAAACTGTGCCTGCACAAGCTGTCTCGCCATTGCACCTCCAACTTGATTAAAAATTTCACCAGTCAGAGCAGCCAACTTGTCATTACGGGTGTTTGTTGCCGTGATCCCGAATTCTTGAAGCAATTCCAATTCATGGTAATTAGGGAAAGAAGAAGGAGAAGAGAAAGAAGCTTTTTTCTTTGTATCGGGGAAGTGAGTTTCTAAACCCTTGCGAATCAACGGGGCGTTTTTTGACTTCCCCGATAGGACGGATTCAAGGGAAGTGCGGCAGTTTTCCCAAACGATTTGCGAGCAAGTGTCCGTGCCGGGATTCCAGCAACCGGGCGCACGCATCCCCTTGCCGAAACGTGACTGCACACTGTCAGGCGGGAAGATTTCACAGACGCCAGCGGCGACGGGTGCGCCGATGGTGGCGGCAACGGATTTCAACAGCCGTATCCATTCGTGGGTGTTGTGAAAGTCGGGCGAGATTGCCCAGACGTGCCAGCCGCCGCTGCCCGATGTTTCGAGAATCACGGCCACGTCTGGCATGTTTAACAGCACGCGAAAAGCCCCAAATGCCAACTCCCGCGCTCGGTCTGCCTCGCCTGGGTTGTGCGCGTCAAAATCCATGCCGCCCCAGCGCGATTGCTGCCGCTCGTTAGCCGAGTAAGGGACAAATGCCAGCCGCGATTTCGGCGAACCGGCAATACTTGACCAACTCCACGAGATTGCCCGATCAACTGGATGACGTTTCGATTTGACGTAACGCTTGCATCCATCCAGGTCCCGAAAGCCCATGATGAAACGTGTTGGGCCGTTGCCGTTGTGAAGATGTTCGCAAAGCGAAGTCCATTCGCTCTGCGTATAAACCGCATCGGCGCGTTGTGGCTGCCAATTCAAAACGGCCAGCGTATTCGGTCCAGTATCGGCAGGGTGCGCTCGCAAGCGAAGCCGCTTGGCCGGTCGCTCGCTTGTGACACTGGCAGAGTCGAGAATCATGGTGGCGGGGTCTTGCTCACGCCGCCCTTTTTCGCTGTCCGCGCACAGTCGCTTTGGCATCGAGGCTGGCTTTAACCAGGACGGGGTCAAAAAAAACGCGCCGGCCAATTTTACAAAAGGGCAGCGTTCTATTCCGCTGTTGGTCTCTTACCCAGCGAAGGCTGGGGCGGCTGGCTTCATCAAACAAAATTTCCAGAAGCCGCAGCGCGTCAACGTAACGCGGGACGATTGGTTCTCCAACTTGTGGCGTTAGTGCATTTTCTGTGCTCATCATGGAATGAGCTTGCACTCAAATTCACGTCCATTCCTTCGCTATAACAGGGCGTAAATATAGAAAAAATCCTCAATTCTTGCGGGCGATAGAAACAAATGCCTGTCTCATCTTGTCGAGGATGCGTTTGCGAGTATAAGTTTTCCGCGTTAGGTCGCCGTCGTCCCATTCTTTGTGTCCCTCCTTATAGGGGGAAAAATTCACGTGGTTCTCAAAATCTTTTCCGTAAATCTGCTCAAACAACTTCCTGCTTTTTTTCCACCAGCGCGGAGCGGTCGCGCGCGTAAGCGGGGGAAGTTTTTCGCGGCGGAGTTCAAGGCAGCCAATCAATTTGAGAGCAGCGCGGATTTCCGGCGTTCCGCGGCTCCACTGTCGGCCCGTGTAGTTCAATGGTGAATCCGCGCCAAGTTCCATTTTACGGACAAACCGGATTTGCTTCGCTTCATAGTCTTTGTCCACAGTGACAAAAGCGGGCCACGCCTGGCAGCGGCGTATAAACTTGCGGTAGTGCTCGGTCGATGTGAGAGGCTCGTGTTTCAATAAGTTAATATGTAAGGTCAATTCATTTACTGTCACCGGTCACTTGAAAACCAGCCACGAAAGGTCGAATTGATCCGGCCACTGAGTTTGCATAAACGAAATAAGCATTTTCATTCCAAAAAGCTCCATAGCAGAGCGTTACGGGGAGTTTTTTGGAATGAAAATGCGAACTTACGAAAATTGACTGGCTGGTTTGATTCGACCCTGGCTGGCCGGTTTGTGGTGACCGCTGACACATTTACGAGACAGATGAGCGCGGCAGTGTCCGTCAGGGCTAATTGTCGCAGTCTCCCAAGGGCGTCAAATGCTTGGGCGCGGAGTTCCTCAATATCGCTGGCCCGTCTCCGTTTTTCTTCAGTGGTTATTCTTTCCGTTTTCATTTTGCAATTCTGGCAAGCTGGATGATTTTTTCGCCTGCCGTTTCCGGCATGATGGCAAACCATTCTGCCGCCGCTGCCGGTCGAATCCGCTTCAAATAGTTCGTGCGGATAACCTGCGGACTGTTGCCGGCTTCATCGGCAACGCGGGGCACGTCGCCGGATTCGGCAATGCGGGTGGAAATGTAAGTGTGCCGGAGCGCATTGTGTTTCCATTCCAGCGGTTTGATTTCCTTCGCCTTGTCGCCGGTGTTCGCCGCCGTCTTCAAAAGCTGTTTCGTCGTGTTCACAAAGGAAACGACTTTCCCGTTTTTCTTCGCCAGCGGTAGCAAAAACGCTTTCAAGTTTTCTTTTAACGGCACGATTCGCCGCGTGTCGGTTTTCGCCTTGTGCGCTTTGATTTCAATGAACCCTTCCTCTAGGTCAATGTCCTGCCATTCCAGCCGCGTAATTTCGGCGTGCCGCAAACCGGCAAAACCGCCGATAACAATCAGCGGCAAAATCCGGTCATCGGCAGCGGCAATCAGTCGCCGCATTTCGTCAGCGGTGTAAATGGAAATTTCGCCAAACTTGCGCGCGGAATACTTTTGCACGCCTTCAAGCAAGTTCGCGCCTTTGGGCAGGTAGCCTTTCAGAATCAGCCGGCGAAAAAAGAATCCAAGCACGTCACGATGATTGCGCTTGCTGCGTTCTGATAATGTCAGGGCGGAAAGATATTTTGAAACAAGGTTCGGCTCCAGCGTGTGAACCTCGGTATTCATTTCCTTGGCGAAGTGGTTGAGGACGTTGGCAAGTTGCTTCTTGCGGGCATCGGATTTCCCGTCCGCCTTGGCATCGGCCTTTATCATCGTCACGGCATCGGCCACGGTGATCTTGGGCAACGCCACGGCATGACGCCGCAACCAGTCGCGGCAAACCTCGCCAAGACTCGCCCGGCCTGCCAGCGACGTGACGGTCTCGGCATATTCCCGCGCTACGGCGTCGAGTGGCGTTTTGATTCCGGTGAGGGCGTCGAGGGCGCGGAGATAGGTGTGGCTATCGGATGATGTCAGTTCCAGTACTTCGACCTGCCCGGAGACAATCTTGTCCACGGCATCGGATGCGGCTGCCCGGGCATCGGCCAGCGTGGAACGCCAAACCAGCTTACGCTGCCCTTTGACGCGATAATCGGCGACAAAATACTTCGTGCCGTTCTTAATTGTGGGGCGGATGCGAACGGTAATTCCGTCGCGCTTGTATTCTATCGGGTTGCTTGCGTGTTGTGCTTTCATCTCCCTGCATGATAGAATACGGATAGAAGTTTGTCAATATATCATATTTATTAAGGAAAATGGTCGGGGCGGTGAGATTCGAACTCACGACCTCTTGTACCCGAAACAAGCGCGCTAGCCAGGCTACGCTACGCCCCGACATCAGAGTCAAGCAGCTTGCCCGCCCGCGACACGAAAGGCAATGCTGAATTTTAAAACAGCATGACGCGGCATTATTGCTTGCAACATAACTTTGTCCTGCGTAGTTTTCTCCCAATCGCAGGCGTTCAGAACTGACTGTAACATATGAAAACCAAATGCTTGTCCGGTCGAATTAAAGCCATGCTTTGCCCGAATGACACGGCGGCGTCAGGAACAACTTATGCGATCCTCCAGTTCGTGTTTTTGATTGGCTTGTGCGCGGGCATCGCCGGCTGCGCTGTGCCGGAAACCTCCATCGTATCGAAACCGGCGGGCGCCACGGTGGCGATTAATGGGGTCACTGTGGGCACAACGCCGATACACCGCCAGTTCGATTTCAAACAAACCCCCACTTTCAACGTGGTCGCTTCCAAAACAGGTTATCTGAACGAAGAATTGATCCTGACCAAAGAATCGCCCGGCATCCAGGACAACCAGTTGAACATCGTCCTGGCCGAAGATGAAGCCTACAAGGTCACCACCATATCCGATGCGGGTAACAACTGGCTGCGGGTGCCGGTGGATCCTTCCCTGCCACCGGATGTCGTCTGGCAAAAAATCGTGGATTCCGTGACGAGCGGTTATCCGAGTCTGGAAATGATTGACGCCGTTTCGGGTTATATGCGCAGCGTTTATTCGATCCGGAGGTTCAAAGGCCCCTACGGGGACATTCAGGTGCGAACCCGCTTTATTTGTTCCATCTCCTCAAAAACCCCGCTCGTGTATAAAATAAAAATCGAGTCCGAAATGTCCGTTCCACATCAGAATTGGGTTCCCTATGAACGCGTCTTCAAGGAAGACGCCCAGTTGATCGAGGAAATTCAAAGCCGCTTGGGCGTAAAATAGCCCTTTACATTATTCAATTCTTCACCAATAATCCGAACACTTATAACAATCAGGCCCCAAAATGAAACGTAAAAACTTGGCCTTAGTGCTGTGTTCAATATCCCTGGCAATTCTAACCGGATGCTCAACCGAGGGTGAATTCAGGCAATCCACAGGGACCTCCGTTTCTCTGGCCGGGAACAATTACAAGCTCATCAAAGAGGGAGTTAGAGGAACAAGTTCGGGGTTCCGTCTTTTGGGTTTTATTCCGATTGTTAGCCCCACCCACGCCGGCGCTAAAGCGTCCTTGTATCAATCGGTCGGTCAGCCTTTAACGGGCAGATCCGTGGCCTTGGCCAATGAAACTGAAGACCGATCGTCATTATACTTGATCCTGTTTTCCATTCCCAAGATCACCGTGACGGCAGATTTGGTTGAGTTCACGGATGCGAGCGGGGGTGGGGGCAACACTTCAAAATAATCTGAGGCAAGGCTTGGTTTGAAGTAAAAATCTACGCTTCATATCGCCAGCAGCAGTTTCTTGATTTCCTTCAATCGCGCTTTGGCGCCCTTTTTCGTCAGGCGCGGGAATTTTCCGCCGAGCGTGATGAAATCACCGTGGCGCGTAAGCATCAGCTTGTCATCCTTTACTTCAAGGTTGGTCACGGCCTTTTCGCTGGCGAGGATTTTGAGTTCGGCCACTTGCAGCAGCAATTCAACCGCCGGTGGCAGCGGGCCAAAGCGGTCGCGCAGCTCGCGGGTCAGACTTTCGAGCGCAGCCTTGTCCGTCGCCTGTGCCAGCTTGCGGTACATTTCGATTCGGTGCTGCGGTTCGGTAACGTAGTGGTGCGGCAAAAATGCAGCAGTCATCCCAGCTTCTGATTTTGACGCGCCCCTCACCCCGACCCTCTCCCCCTTTGGGGTGGAGAGGGAGAAGTTTTGCGGGTCGCGCGATGACATTCCCTCGCCCCGCCCAAGCGGGGAGAGGGTGGCCGCAGGCCGGGTGAGGGGTTCGTTATCTTCAGATTCAGTTGGATTGAGCGGAAGAAAATCCAGCGCGACTCGAACCTCCACGCGGGTTTTGACTTTTTCGCCTTTGAGCACAGCGACGCTTTGCTTGAGCAACTGGCAGTAAAGTTCGAAGCCGACGGCGGTGATGTGGCCGCTTTGTTCCGAGCCGAGCAGGTTGCCCGCGCCGCGGATTTCGAGGTCACGCATGGCGATTTTGAATCCGCTGCCGAGCGTGGAATATTGCCGGATGGCGCTGATGCGTTTGCGCACGTCGGTCAGCAGGCTCACGTGCCGCGGCAACAGCAGGTAGGCATATGCCTGGTGCTTGTAACGCCCGACCCGCCCGCGCAATTGGTAAAGATCGCTTAGACCAAAGCGGTCCGCGCGGTCAATGATGATGGTGTTCGCATTCGGAATATCGAGTCCGCTCTCGATGATGGTCGTCGAAAGCAAAACGTCCGCTTCGCCGTTGACGAATTTCGTCATCACTTCCTCAAGCTCGTCCGATTCCATCTGGCCGTGGCCGACCACCACGCGCGCGTGCGGCACCAGCATCTGTAATTTCGACCGCATGGTTTCGATGGTCATCACGCGGTTGTGCAGAAAGAAAACCTGCCCGCCGCGATTCAGCTCGCGTTGGATGGCGTCGCGAATGACGCGTTCGTCGTATTGCACAACGATGGTCTCGACCGGCAGGCGGTCTTGCGGCGGTGTCTGGATGGTGCTCATGTCGCGCGCGCCGGTGAGAGCGAGATAAAGCGTCCGCGGGATTGGCGTGGCGCTGAGCGTCAGCACGTCCACGAGCGTGCGCAGCCGCTTGAACTTTTCCTTGTGCAGCACGCCGAAGCGTTGCTCCTCGTCAATCACCACCAACCCGAGTTCTTTGAACACAATATCGCTTTGGATCAGCCGGTGCGTGCCGATGACGATGTCCACCGCGCCTGCCGCCAAATCCCTGACGACGTGCTGTTGTTCGCGATGCGTGCGGAAGCGCGAGAGCAGTTCGATGCGCACCGGGTAATCAGCCATGCGCTCGCGGAATGTGTTGAAATGCTGTTGCGCCAAAACGGTCGTGGGCACCAGCACGGCAACCTGCTTCCCGCCCAGCACGGCTTTGAACGCCGCGCGAATGGCGATTTCGGTCTTGCCAAAACCGACGTCGCCGCAAATCAAACGGTCCATCGGCTTGGGGCGTTCCATGTCGAATTTCGTTTCGCCGATGGCGCGAAGCTGGTCCGGTGTTTCTTCAAAAACAAACGCGCCCTCGAATTCGCGCTGCCAGGGGACATCCGCCGGGAAGGCATGACCGGGCTGGGATTCGCGGGCGGCCTGGATTTGCAGCAATTCGGCGGCGACATCGCGAACGGCGCGCCCGGCCTGTTCCTTCGCCTTGTTCCAACGCCTGCCGCCAAGCGTATTGAGCGGCGGACGCACCTTGCCGACGCCGACGTATTTGCCGACGAGATGCGCCTCGGTGACGGGCACGTAAAGTTTCGGCGGTTCGTCGCCGGGATGGCGGGGCGCGTATTCGATGACGAGGCATTCGGTGCCGGTTGAGAGTTGCGGGTTGAAGGTTGAAGGATGACGACTGCTGCCCGCCGGCAGGTTTTTCAAACCAAGGAATTTTCCGATGCCGTATTGGAGATGGACGACCAGATCGCCTTCTTCCAGTTCGGTAAAATCAATGTCGAGGGCGGAACGGGTGGCCAGCGCTTGCGGGGATTTCAACCGGCGTGGCCGCTGAATTTTGTAACGTCCGAATATTTCCGCATCGGTGACGACAACCAGTTTCGCCTCGTCACAGAGAAAGCCGCGCGCGAGCGAGCCAAGGTGAGTCGAGGGTCGAGGGTCGAGGGTCGAGGGCGGAAGGGAATCCGGCTCTCGACTCTCGTCTTTCGACTCTCGACCCAGGCCCAATTCATTCCAGATTTCTTTGAACCGTTGCCGTTCGCCGTCGTTGTTGCAGAAGACATGAACGGCATGGCCTTGGCGGAGCCAGCGGTGAAGCTGGTTGAAGAATTCGCGGCGCTGGGCTTCGGCGATTTGCGGATCCGGCGCGCGTTCGCCGAGCGGACGAAAGGCATCAAGCGAAGTGAAGATCGGAGCGCCGGCCTCCGGCACGGCTCGCTGATCATCCGTTGCCGCAATTTGTGCCGTGCCAGAGGCCGGCGTTCCGTCCATTTCTTGATCGGCCAATTTGACCGATGTGAAACCGCGCCGGTTCAGTTCAATTAGAAAATCAGTCCACCCGATGAAAAATGGATCGGCGTCGGGAATTTCCTGCGCGTATTCGTCGGCGCGGGTGGCGAGTTGCTCCGGTTCGCAGAGGAGAAAAATGGTTTCGCGCGGAAGGTAATCCAACAAGGTTGCGAGTGGGGCGCGGCCTTGAGACCGCTTCGCCGCGAGGTTGTTACGCGGTGAAGAAAGTTCAGTCGCCGCCTGCTCTGTGTGCGTTGAGGCGGCGTAAACGCCGCGCTCCGCTTCGCGCTTCAAAAGACCGAGCTCGCCCGCCGGCGGCAAGGTGACGGAAACAATTTCTTCGCGCGAAATTTGCGTGAACGGATCGAAATGGCGCAGGGATTCAAGTTCGTCGCCGAAAAATTCGAGCCGCACCGGCCACGGGCTGGTAAGCGGCCAAACGTCGAGAATGCCGCCGCGCAGGGCGATTTCACCCTTTTGCGTGACCTGGGCTTCCGGTTCGCAGCCTTGCGCTTCGAGCCATTCGATCAAGTCGAGTGGATTAATTTTATCGCCGCGGGCAAGTGTGCGGGTGCGTTTTTGAATTTCACCGGGTGGAAAAGTTTTTTGCAAAAGCGCGGTGACGCTGGTGACGACCATGGTTGAGGGTTGAGCCGCCTGCGCTCCGCTTCGTCGCGCCGTGGGGTTGAGAGTTGAGAGTTCGGACAACTGGACCAGCGTTTGGAGCCGGTCGCTGATGGTGTCGGCATGCGGGAGTTTGCCTTCGTGCGGCAGCACGTCCCAAGCGGGGTAGAAAAACGGCGAGGATGGAGCCGTCTTCGCTGCGCTTCGCCGCGCCAAGGGATGGAGGATGGAAGATGAAGCTTCGACAACTAGAGGCTGTGGACTGTGGACTGCGGACTCAAAACTCAACCACGTTTCAATGTCCTGTTGAAAACTTTCCTGCGTCTTGAGATTGTCGGTCACGATGACAATCGGGCGGCGCGGGGAAATTTTCCGGAGCAGGGCCGCAAAAAACGGCTGCGCCGCCTGGCTGACACCCGCGCAGGTCAACGCTCCGCCATTCTCCAGTCGCCGCGCAAGGGATTGCACAGCGGGAGCTTTCGAGATGTCAGCGAACAAGCTGCTTGTCGCCGACGCTGCCGCGTTTTGCGCCAAGCACAGGGAACTTTGCAGCGGAAAATCATTTAGTCAAGCGGCGGACGCTCAGGCAGAACACGATCGGCCTGATTAAAAATGCGGGGGTCGTGCCGTCAGGGCGAGTTTGTGTGGACGGTGGAACGCCAGCCGCTGGTGATGGTTAATGGCATGTTTTCCATCGAACTGACCGGGTTGGTCGTAGGATCAACGAGCGTTACAGCATTGGTAATATGATAGACGAGGAAATAGCTGAATTTGGCGCCCCAAGCGTCCGAATAAGGTCGGTCAGCCCAACCTTCCGGTCCATTGGGAGCCGGAGGTAAATCGGCTGGCGGGGCTTCGTTGGGCTGCGGCATGGGGACACTGCCGACGATCCAGACGCTATGTCCGGAACGAAGCGTGGTTTCCACCTGTTTCAACACCGGTTCGATAACGTTGGTCATCTGAAGTTTTGATTTGAGCAGGTCGTAGCGGTGAAACCGATAATCTTCCAGTGGCGGCAGGGTCGTCCAAGGCTCGGCTCCACGGTAATAATGCCCAAAGGTGATGCCATAATACCATGGATGAACGATAATCAAGTCGTTGGGCCTGGCATTTTGTGAAATTTGCGCGGCCACCAGGTCGCCGTTCGTTTGCCGCTGCTTCAAGGCAGATTGTGCCGATGGATAAGCAAGCAACGCGACGACAACGGCAATTACCAGCACTCCCATGCGCGCTGCCTGGTGGATTCGCGGCAAAATTACGTCGCAACCAACCACTGCGAAACCCATCGCTGGAATATAATACCAGCGTTGGGTGGGCAAGCCCATCCACTTGACAAAAAAACCGAATCCGGTCAGGCCAATTACCAGAGCAATACTGGCGAACAAAAGCAAATCCTGCTGAACCCGTGTTTCATTGGGCGAAATTTTTATCAAGCCGCAGCCCAGGCCAAGTAATGCCGTGATCATGACCAGAACCAACCAGACACCCACCATCATTCCAGTCGCATCAGCAATCCGGCTCATAAAGCCGGTAAAATCAACCCCGGTTTTGCTCACCATCCACCAGCTTTGCGCGTGACGCATGGGATTGACGTAGGGCAGCAAAGAAAGCGCCGCTGGCAATCCGATGCTCAAGACGCCAATCGCCCTGCCTGGTTGGTGTCGGCGAATACAAACAACCGCACCGGCGATACCAATGGCCAGCAAAAAAAATGCGTTTTGGTAAAGAGTCTGCACGCTCAACACCGCGGCCATAACGGCGGGCAAACCGCGACGCATATTTGGCGTTTCAATGAAACGCCAGATCAACGACATCGTGAGCAAAATAAACCCGGTCGCCAAGCCGTAGGCCCGGATGGAATCACCATATCGAATGACTGTGAAATTCAAGCCGGCGAGCGCCAGTGAGAGCAGTGGCAACCCCTGGTCCATCGTCCGGCTGGCAACCCAAAATGCCGCCAGCAATAACAGTCCGCAACCCAGCCCCAGAATTCGCAGACCTATATCTGTGGTTCCGAGTCCCGCAGCCGACCAAATTCGCACCAGCGAGGGAAACAGAATGGGGCAATGATCATGCGGCAGCGCTTCCCAGACCTGTCCCAAGGATGGAAGCGTCGCGATGCTTTTGACGGATATTTCATCGCGCCAGAGGCCTCCGGCATGAATTAGATAAAAGAAATGCAGCCAGACAGCGGCGACCGTGGCCAAAATTGCCACCATCCATTCCGTCTGGCGCAAAAATGGTTTTTGAAGCGGGGTGGCCATGATTTATTCAATGACTGTTCACTGTGGTTTTACGTTGATAAACCTCCAGGCCGCTCCCATGAATATCCTTGCCATAGCGCGCAACCCATTTTGCACCCAAAGCATAAACGGTTTGGGTTGGCGAAATAATGTCAGCCATCCCGGCCAGTGTGTAGTTGGTTTGATACGAATCCCACCAATTGAAAATTTCCGGGTCTGAATCAGGTCGGCGGTTCCAGGACATGATGTTGTCGGCAAAGACGACGAATTCCGGTTTGCGCGTTTCGATGTCGCTGATCATTTCGTGTTGCATTTTCAAGGCGAACGGCTGCGGTTCCATCAGGCCATAAGTGTAAATGTAACCGGTCGCGGAATGGCGGTGCGCGAGAAAATAAATTTCCGGTTCCGAGCCGAGCACGGCCACGCGGGCGTCCGGCCCCGAGTTGTTGTAGATGTATTGGGCAATGATCTCCGCTTCCGGCAACGGGTCGGCGCCATAGGTGCCCCGCGCAATTTGCGTCAGTGGCTCCGCAAACCACATCGGGCTCCGGACGATGATCGTTGTCGTCACCATCAGCGCGCAACTCCAGACCGGCCAGTCGCCCAGTCGGGACTTGTTTGCCTTTCGATTCCCAAGCCGGCTTGCTCCACTGATGGCACAGCCGGCCAGCAACGCCGCCGCTGGCAGCGTCAGAAGGAAATAATGTTTCCGAAAATAAAAACCGGGAACGGCGGTCAGCGCCGCCGCCAGGATGAATCCAAGCAGCCAAAGGCGGGTAGGCCGCAATCGGTCGTCGAACCAGACCAAACCCAAACCCGCGGCCGCTATCAGCCACAGCAGCGGATCCGCCCCGGCCAGGTGACAAATCCGCCACCAAAACAATCGCGGCGCCTGGGCAATGGGGACGACCGATTCATATTGCCGGGCGTATTCCGTCGTCCAAAACCAAAATTTTCCAAAAACTCCCGCGTGCCAGAGAATCAGGCAACACAGACCGAACGGCAGCACCAGTCCCGTCCCCAGTATCGCAACCGGCCAGAACCGTTTGAGCACGGAGGATTGGGTTTGGCCAAGCCGGTCCACCGCAAAAGCAACCGCCGCCCACAAACCGATGAACGCGACATGTTGCTTCATTAAAATGCCAACACCGAACAGCAAACCGGCGGCGAACACAATCAGCCAGCGGGCGTTCTGCCGCGCCTTCCACATCAGGCACAGGCCGGCGGTGGCAAAGAACGCGGCGAAATGCGTGGCGTGCCCGGCCAGTCCCAGCATGGCCGGACTGGCAGCCATCACGGCGTAGGAAGTGGCGGCGGCCATCCCTGCCGTCCAGTCGAGAATTTGTTTGCCCAGCCAGAAAAGCATCAGCGCCGTCAGCGTCGTCATGCACAGCACGCCAAAATGAATGCCCGCCGGCGTCTGACCGAACAACTTCATGATGACCGCGTAAGCCGCATACGTACCGGGAAATTTCATGTTATAGGCGAGTTGGTAAGGCGGGATGCCCTGTAGCATGAGCTGGCCGGCATAGGCGTATTCGCCTTCGTCGCGTTCGAGCGGAAAATTCAGCAAACGAAGCCGGGCGGCGGCGACCACCACCAGCACCGCCACCATGAACCACCAGGTCCAATGCCGCTGGAAAAGCCGGGGCCGGACGGGCGGCGCGACGGATGGTTGCGTCATGGGCGGCAATGGAACAAATCAGCCGGCACTAGACAAGTGAATTTGCCGGCGGCGGCGCGATTATTTTGCCTTGAACCAATCCAGCGGAATGTCCAGCGATGCTCCCAGCCAAAGGGCCGAGTCGGTATTGCTCCCGTCATAAGTCTTGCGGGCATGGAACCCCCAGCGGAAGTGCCGTTTGGGGGTTGTGTAACTGAAGCCCGCGTCAAGGGAATCGCTGATTTCCCGCACGTCAACCGGATCGTTGATGCCGTTGTAGGTGCTCGACTGCCCCGGCGTTGGCGTGCCCAGCTTATAGTCTTCACCCGAAAGCGTCTGCAAATGCCGGTAGCCGAGGTCCAGTTCCCAGCCCTTGATTTGCTGGAATACGCCGGCCGCGGCGATGTATTGGTCGGCGCCGATGGTGTGTTCCCACCGGTACAACACATCGCCCCAGATGCCGAATCCCTCCCAGCCAAGATGTTTGCGGAAAAGGATGGACGGTTCAATGGCCACGCCGTGATTGCCGGTCGTAAACGCCAGGTGCCGGTCATAAACCCCCGGCACAATCGCTCCGGCGCGAAAGGTCAGTGTCGGCAGCCAGGCTGGCGCGTTGGAATCAGTTTCATTGAAAATCTGATACCGGACACCGAAGGTCGGGTCCATAATTCCGGTGGTTTTCTGAATGCCACCGCCATCGAACGGTCGCCAGCCCACCGTGGTGGCACCCAGGTTCAGGTCCGCCGCCCACTTTTTGGTGATGCCGTAGTTGAAGGTGAAATACCCCTGCCGCACGTCAATGCCGTAGTTTTCGCCGTCAACCCGGGTGTTGGCCGGCATGCGATGGTTGCCTTGTACCCAGATGTGATAAGCCTCGGATTGCTCGTATAATGTGCCGAAAATCAACTGGCCCGGCTCCGGCACTTCCGCCCATTCCGCAAACGGACGGCGGGCTTCATCTTCACTGGCCATCAAGTTTTGATTCGGCAACAACGACGATAACGCTCCAATGGCAAATGCGACCAGATGAACCAATTTGAACACAGACGTTTTCATGGCGTTAATTCAATGACGGAACGTTTTGTCTTTTAATTTTTAGCGGCGCAGATTCTTAATAAGCCGTGAAATAATATCAATGCAAATTTTTAATGACAATTTCCAGCGTTTCTATTTGACCCGTCTTCACGCGCCCCAGCAATCTTTCGGCGCATGAGCCACGAAGTCATCGCGCCAAATCCGTGGATGATTTTGCCGTTTGCGCTGTTGCTGGGCGCGATGGCGCTCGCGCCGCTGCTGGCGGACAAATGGTGGTTGCGGCATTACCCAAAAGTGTCGCTCGGCCTTGGCGCAATCACGCTCGGCTATTATTTTCTGGGTTTGCCGGCCTCGGCGCGCGTGTGGCACACCACGCACGATTACATCAGTTTCATCGCGCTCATCGGTTCACTCTTTGTCGTTTCCGGCGGCATTCACATCAGCGTCAAAGGCGAAGCCACGCCGTCGGTCAATGTCATTTTTTTGTTCCTTGGCGCGATTGCCGCCAATTTCTTGGGCACCACCGGCGCGGCGATGCTGCTGATTCGCCCGTGGATTCGAATGAACCGATATCGCGTCACGGCGCATCACATCGCCTTCTTCATCTTCATCGTGGCCAACGTCGGCGGCTGTCTGACGCCCATCGGTG
>Ga0208188_1000438_pt1 | contig 28327 bp, 9 predicted proteins | sample June2015DPH_8_50_FD_184698 | JGI IMG/M metagenome (GOLD analysis project Ga0208188, IMG submission 184698) | Peatland microbial communities from SPRUCE experiment site at the Marcell Experimental Forest, Minnesota, USA - June2015DPH_8_40... | ecosystem: Environmental > Terrestrial > Soil >...
GCCACGGTCACTCGCGTCGGCAGCGAAGTGCGCGACGGACGAATTCGCGTTGAACTCGCAGTCAATCCCCATTCTGCCAGTCGCATTCCCATGCAGCATGGCCTGCCCGGCACCGTGCAAGTGCAGGTCGAACGTATTTCACCAGCATCGCTTGTTTTGCGCGTGGTGGGCAGAGGTTTGGGCGGTTCTAGAGAAGTAGCGACAATTCACAACGCGGAATTGCCATGAAACTCAACCATCACCGCTGGCTGGTTCCCGAAGTGGTGCAGACCTCCGCCACGGATTGCGGACCGGCAGCTCTGAAGTGCCTGCTCGAAGGATTCGGAATTCCGGTGAGCTATGGGCGCTTGCGCGAAGCGTGCCAGACAGATGTTGACGGGACCTCTATCGACACGATGGAGGAGATCGCGGTGCAGCTCGGACTCGAAGCGGAGCAGATCATGGTTCCCCCGGACTACCTTCTGCTCGAAGAGACCAAAGCTTTGCCGGCAATCGCAGTGGTTGAGTTGCCAACAGGGGGGACGCATTTTGTGCTCCTGTGGCGAAAGCATGGGCCACTTGTGCAAGCGATGGACCCAGCTGCCGGGAGGCGCTGGATTAGGCGCGAGCGTTTGCTGTCGACTTTGCATATGCATACTCAGCTAGCTCCTCTTGATGTCTGGAGGGAGTGGGCGACTTCGGAAAAATTCCTCAAGCCGCTTCGCAGGAAGCTGTCCGACTTGGGATGCGCAAGCAGCCAAGCCTTGCACTTAACGGAAAAGGCGGCGGCTGAAAATAAATGGCGGCCGTTAGCTGCTCTCGAAGCCTCGGTTCGGACTGTCGAGGCACTGGTACTCTCGCGCAGTCTCAAACGCGGTTCCGAAGCCAGCAATCTTGTCGAACGGCTCTTCGAGGATTCGCAGGTCGCAGATCCTGCAAAGCCGGCGATCATTCCATCACATTTCTGGTCGGTCGAGCAAGCGCCGCTTGCCGAGGACGGAAGCGAGCAAATTTATTTCCGGGGAGCTGTGCTGGTGCATGCGACCCGGCGTCGTGAGGAAGCAGTATCGAAGGTTATGGCGGTATCGGCGCAAGCAGAATCCAGCGCAGCAGTCTCTCCTGAAATCGCGGCCGCACTGCAGCATCCGCAAACCAAACCGTACGTCGAGTTATTGCGCTTGCTCAAGGCGGACGGCATCCTGACTCCGACATGCATCGCGACCGCCATCCTGATGGCCAGTATCGGGGTCATGGTCGAGGCGTTGCTCTTTCGTGGTTTGCTGGACCTTGCTCACAAACTCGGAGCACCAGGGCAGCGCATGGCGATGATCGGCGCTGTAGTTCTATTTGTCGCAGGAATGCTCGCGGTGGAGTTCCCCATGGCCTCGGGGCTGCTCCGGATCGGACGAAAGCTGGAGGCACGCTTGCGGATCGCCTTCCAGGAGAAGATTCCACTCCTCGGTGATCGCTATTTTCACAGCCGGCTTAACTCCGACATGGCGGGCCGATACCATCAAATCCATCACATCCGGCTCCTCCCGGAACTTGGAGGAAATCTGCTGCGATCAATGTTCGAACTGTTACTCACGGGGGCTGGTGTTGTCTGGCTCGATCCCGGTGCGGCGCCTCTGGTCATTGTGATGGTACTGATATCCATTGGCGTCAATCTGGCCATGCAACCGGCACTCGCCGAGCGTGACATGCGCGTGCAAAATCATGAGGGTTGCCTCAGCTGCTACTACCTGGATGCATTCCTGGGATTGGTGCCACTGCGGGCGCATCGCGCCGAGCATGCCTTTCGCCGGCTCCACGAAGTGCAGTTAGGCGAATGGACGCGGGCTGCATTTTCCGTCGAGCGACTGGTTGTCTGGACGGAAGCGTTGCAGTTCTTTTCCGGCTTCGGACTGGCCGCCTGGATTCTGATCGATTACATCTGGCGTACTGGAAATTTTGCCAGCGTTTTGCTTCTCGCGTATTGGGCGCTCAATCTTCCGTTTATTGGCCAGGAGATTGCGCAAGTTGCGTGGCGATATCCGAGCCTTCGTAATCGGACTCTACGATTGCTCGAGCCGTTGAGCGCTCCGCTGGACATCGAGATGGACATTGAGAGATTGGACATCGAGGAAGAGGAAGAGGAAGAGGAAGACCGTGCCGCCGCGGCCGCTCCGGCAAGGAAGGAGGCACTGTCTGAAGCGAGATTCACAGCGGTAAGTGCAGTTTTTGAGAACGTCAGCGTTCGCCTCGCCGGTCACATGGTGCTGGAAGGGATTGATCTCGAACTGGCTGCGGGCAGTCATGTGGCTGTCGTAGGCCCATCGGGTGCTGGGAAATCCAGTCTGCTCGGCCTGCTGTTGGGTTGGTATCGGCCGGCCAGCGGCCGAATCCTCGTGGATGGGGCTCCGCTGAACGGAGAGATCTTGAATGAACTTCGCGCGCAGATTGCCTGGGTCGATCCCGCAGTGCAACTCTGGAACCGAACGCTATTCGAGAATCTGCTCTTCGGCGCGAATCCTGGAACCGCACCGGAACCTGAACTCCTCCAATCTGCGGAGTTGCATGAGCTTTTGAAGAAGCTGCCGGCCGGTCTGCAAACGGAGCTGGGAGAGAACGGCGGGTTGGTTTCCGGCGGCGAAGGACAACGCGTTCGGCTCGGACGCGCCATGCACAAACGCGGCGTCCGGCTTGCCATTCTCGACGAACCGTTCCGTGGCCTCGATCGGCAGCAACGCAGGGATCTGATGGGCCGCGTCCGCAAACACTGGCGCGATGCAACTTTGCTCTGCGTTACTCATGATGTCAGCGAAACTCTCTCATTCCCGCGCGTGCTGGTCGTGAACGGCGGGCGTATCGTCGAAGACGGCAGTCCCGAAGACCTTGTCAGACAGCCCGATTCAACCTACCGCAAATTGCTGCTCGCCGAGGAAGAGGTGCGCGAGGGACTCTGGTCCACCAGCAATTGGCAGCATCTGCATCTGCGCGATGGTGAATTGCGTCGGACAGAAAAGGTTGGCGCATGAGCACCGAAACTTTTGCTCTTACGTGGTCTGCTTCGCAGCTCGGAGAAGCGATTGAGGTTCTCGCACGCTCGAATGGTTGCGATGCTGGCCGCGCCCAAATTCCTTACGACTCTGGGAATGCTTTTTTGCCGAACCACGCTCTCGAGCAGTGGGTTCAGGATACTGCCCAGTGGTATGGTCTCGAAGCCGAGCAAGTCGAAGTAACTTACGACGCGGTGGATGAGATGTTGCAACAGACGGGTCCGGCTCTGCTCAAGCTCCCAGAAAACAGCAAAGAGAACGGCAAGCCGCAATTTCTTGTCCTGCTCGGTGACGGCAAACCTGTATCGGTACTCGCGTCCAATCTGAGTACGAGGAAGGTTGCTCCAGGCTGGGTTCGGTCGAGACTTGTGGAGTCGCTTGAGGAACCACTTTCGCGCGAAGTTGAACCACTGATCATTCTTGCTGGAATCCCAGCGAAGCGCCGTGACCGCGCCCGCGCCGCACTGATCCGCGAGCGCCTGCGGAATAAATCGGTGACTTCTTTTTGGAAGCTGCGCACCCCGCCCGGAGCCAGTTTTGCTGATCAGGTGATCGAGGCGAAGATTCCTTCCCGGTTTGTGGCTTTGATTGGGGCGTACCTCGGGGAATATGCGCTCTGGATTCTTTCCTGGTGGCTGATTGGAAAAGGAGCACTCGAAGGCACGTTCGACAGCGGCTGGCTGCTCGCGTGGGCCTTGCTTTTGCTCACGATCGTTCCATTCCGGTTACTTAGTACCTGGTTGCAGGGTGTTGTTTCCATCGGCGTCGCTGCTTTACTGAAGCGCCGTCTTCTTTATGGAGCTCTTCGGCTCACTACGGAAGAAATCCGCGTGCAGGGTGTGGGCCAGTTTCTCAGCCGGGTTCTGGAATCGGAGGCGGTCGAAGCCATGGCGCTGAGTGGAGGCTTCTCTGCCCTGATCTCTGTGATCGAGCTGCTGGCCGCGTTTTTCGTCCTGAGTTGGGGAAGCGCGGGGAGCTTACTGTGCCTCCTGTTGGCGGCATGGATCTTGCTGACGTCCTATTTCGGCTATGACTTTTATGTGCGGCGCAAAACCTGGACCGCGGCCCGCCTGCACATGACTCACGACTTGATCGAGCGCATGGTCGGCCATCGCACCCGCCTGGCCCAGGAATCGCACGCCCACTGGCACGATGGCGAAGATGAAGAGCTCGATCGTTATCTTCGGCTCTCGAAAAATGTCGACCGATCGGAATTGCGCCTGCTTGCGCTTGCACCTCGCGGATGGCTCATCGTGGCGTTGCTCGGCATCGCGCCAACATTCTCCTCCGGCTCGAACTCGCCGGAACAATTGGCCATCGCCATCGGCGGGATTCTCATCGCGTCTCGGGCGTTCAAGCGGGCTGCGAATAGCCTTTGGCAGCTCGAGGACGCGGCCATTTCATGGAAGCAGGTCGCTCCTTTGTTTCATGCCGCCGCGCGGCCCGAGCCAGTCGGGATTCCCATGCTTCGATCTGTGCGAGAGCCGAAAGCGGACAGCCTCAATCTGGTCGAAGCCCAGGATCTTACGTTCCGCTACCAGGATCGCGGCGAGCCCGTGTTGCGCAAATGCAGCTTCTCCATCCGCGCGCAAGATAGGATTCTGCTGCAGGGACATTCTGGCGATGGAAAATCCACCCTGGCTTCCCTGCTCATTGGCATGCGCACGCCGCAATCCGGACTTTTGCTGCTGGATGGGCTCGACTGGCAAACTCTGGGTACTGATGGCTGGCGGCGGCGCGTCGTCTCCGCTCCGCAGTTCCACGAAAACCACGTTCTGACCGAGACCTTCGCCTTCAATTTGCTCATGGGCCGCGGCTGGCCTCCGACTCAGAAAGACATGGAGGAAGCCGAAGAGATCTGCCGCGAGCTGGGCCTGGGAGACTTGCTCGACCGCATGCCGGCCGGACTCCTGCAGATGGTCGGCGAAACCGGCTGGCAGCTTTCGCACGGAGAACGCAGTCGTCTCTATATCGCCCGCGCCCTGCTACAGCGCGCCTCCATGATTATTCTCGACGAGAGTTTCGCCGCCCTCGATCCTGAAACCTTGCGCCGTTCTCTGCAGTGCGTGCTGAAACGGGCGCCAGCTTTAATGGTAATAGCGCATCCTTAAGCGCTTGGCAAATTTGTCGCAACCGGCTGGCATCCTGCTTCGATTCACCGTCGGGACTGCCCTTAGGAATTTTGACTCGGATGGGAAGAACAAAACATCGTTGGCGCGAAAGCGACGCCGTCGACTCTCGCGCCACTCCAACTCTCTAAGCCTTGCCTGCTACCCCTGCGTTCAGCTTTCAAAGTGCTTGCCGCTCATTCGGCCCGATGAACACCGAGCCAGCCTTTATGTTGGTCTTGGCTTTCATGGCGTCCCCCTTATCGTTAGGTTTTTTGGTTTCCGTTCCGACTTCTTCGTTAAGTTACTGAACGCGTATCTGGATTCCCGCCTTCACATTGGACTTCGTTTTCATAGCCTCCTCCTTCCTTCGTTGATTGGCTTCTCGCTATTCTTCGTTGTGAGACATCAGTTGGACATGATCTTGATTCCAGCTTTCACGTTCGTCTTGGTTTTCATGGCGTCCTCCTTTCGCTTTTGAGTAATGCAAGAGACGGACCAAAGCTTGATCACGACCGCAAGGGATTCTTCGAAGCGTGGAAGTGATTGAAAAGAAACGATGTTGTTCCGGAGGCGCTACCGAGAGGCAGGGTCGGCAAACAATCCCGCTGAACCCAACGGTTAATCGCAGCCCGCCCGAATGTTAATTTGAGGGGTTACGGACAACTGACCCCGCTCCCATGAAGGGGATCGGGCGTCGCTATCAGCTCTATTGCAGCTTCGGTGCGCGGCTTTGGCTTGTTTCAGAATGGGGATGTCGGGATCGGCGTGGCACGAGGGCCGATTCGCACTTAGAAATTTTCCAGCATGACCACGTTGGCTTCGTACCGTCGTAATCCAAACGCCAGGTACCTTCCATCCCGGGATGGAACCGGCTCAAAAATCCATGCCAGACCGGCCGGCACGCTGAATATGGGTTTCTCCTTGCCGTCCAGACCGACGGACGCAATTTGGAGATTATCCCCAACCAGGCCGGATACATAAAGATGTTGATTGTCAGGGGCCCAGGCGGCAAATTGCAGGTGCCAGTCCTTTAATGGGATTCCACTCTTGGCGCCATTCTGGAGGTCGAGAACCTCAATGTGGTCCGGCGCGGAATCGGAGAGCATTGCGATCTTCTTTCCGTCCGAAGAGAGGCTCCAGTAGTAACCTGCGACGAGTTCTTTCGTATGCGTGATGTGCCCACCGCGCCCCTCAATTGGGTCGAACATGAACAATTCCTGACCGTCCTTCCCGTGCTCCACCATCACACAGACGTTGGCTGTAACTGCACATTGCAAATTTATTTCTCCGGACAGTACGAGGGTCGCCGAGCCGCCCTCAATCGGCATGCGCATGATTTCTTTGGGGGAATCTTTGGAGTCGCTCTTGGTGAATAGAAGCCACTTCCCATCCGGGCTTACGACTGGATCGTTGTAATTGCCTTGCCCAGTAACCAACGCAACAGTTTCATTAGTGCGCAGATCCTGGCGAAAAATACCCCACCGTTGCTGTCGATCGGAAGCGTAGATGACGGACGATCCGTCTGGAGTCCACACGGGACCCCACTGCGGCCAACTGTCTGCTCCCAGCGGGTGCGACGTTGCCACGGTCTGAAAAGGGCTGCTGAGATCCAGCAAGCGAATAGCGTCGTTCGATCGCGTTCGCTCGACGGCAAGCCGCTTCCCGTCCAAGGATTTGCTGATGCCTTCCATCTGGTATCCCGCCCAAGCGGTAATCTGAGTCGGGGTTCCTTGGACGCGCCCGGTGTCGGGATCCAGCGGAATCGACCAGAGGTTCTCGTTACCTGCGCCCGACCCGCGAAGCCGATAAACGACGCGCCCGTCGGCGGCCCAGACTACATACGAGGTTCCCTCTTTCGTTTTGAGGTTCGCATCGGACAAAAAAACTGAGCAGTCGCGCCCTTCCGGGTCGCAGGTACGAAGCGTACCAGAGGTGAGAGCGCCATTTTCCGAAGACACAACGATCCTGCGGGAAGTGGGAGACCAGTCCACGATAGCCAAGTTTTCAGCCGACAAAATCTCGTGGGAGTTCTCACCGTCTGCGCTCATCACCCGCAATTTTGCGGTACTCATCGACGATACGTCGGTCCACGCGACGCGTGCGCCATCTGGAGACACCGCTGCATCCGCGACCATAACGCTGTCACCAATCAGCGTTCGCGTGGAGCCGTCGACCGTTGACAAGCGGAGCAAACCCTTAAAATTCGGAGGCCGCACCAGGAGATGAGTGCCATCCGGATACCACGCCACCACAGTCACGTTTCCGACATTAGAGAAACGGCGTTTCTCGCCGGTGTCTATCTGCAATAAGACCAGACCTTCGCTGTGATCGGTGTAGGCAAGCTGCCGGCCATCGGGTGAAATCAGCGAGGATAGAACCGGGTCGTCACTCGCGTTACTGGTGAGTTCCAGTTGCGCCAACTGTTTCTTGGGAGCCGTTGAGTTTCCGCGCCATTTCAGGAAGTACAGACCAGTTCCGATAATGGCAAGTGCCACGAAAGCGGCTCCCAACCAGAGGGACAAATGTATGATGCGCCTTGCTGGAACGCTGCCGGCAGCGCCTGTGCCTGATTGCGTGTCACGATTGAGACGTTTTAAATCGGCGCGGATTTCGGATGAACTCTGATAGCGAAGGTCGCGGTCTTTCTCCAGCGCTTTCTGGATGATCTCTTGCAGCTTTGCGGGGAGCTCGCGGTTCAGTACCGTAGCCGGCGCAGGGTCCCGATTCAGGATGGCTTCGAAGATCACGCCGGAACTTTCGCCTCGGAACGGTAGCAATCCCGTCCCCATCTCGTACAACACCGCGCCGAACGAGAACAAGTCCGTGCGCGCATCCAGTTCCTTCGCCCGCACCTGCTCTGGCGACATGTAGGCCACCGTGCCCACGGTAGCCCCCGGGCTGGTCAGATGTTCTTCCAGCGTCACCGTCGTTTGCCCCACCGACTGCGGCTCGCTGCCCCCCTGGCTAATCGGCTGCGTCACCTTCGCCAATCCGAAATCCAGAATCTTCGCGTGACCGCGCTTGGTCACGAAGATGTTTGCCGGCTTGATGTCGCGATGAATGATCCCGGCTGCGTGCGCCGCGTCCAGCGCATCGGCAATCTCGATTGCCAGCGCGAGGATAGTTTCGGTTTCCATCGGACGGCCAGCAATGCGGTGCTTCAGCGTCATTCCATCCAGAAACTCCATCACCAGAAACGACTGATCGCCGTTCTTGCCGATCTCGTAAATGGTGCAGATGTTGGGATGGTTCAGAGCAGACGCCGCACGCGCTTCGCGCCGGAAGCGCTCCAGGGCTTGCGGGTCCTTGGCCACGTCATCGGGCAGGAACTTCAACGCCACGAAGCGGCCGAGTTCGGTGTCTTCGGCCTTGTAGACCACACCCATGCCGCCCCCGCCGATCTTCTCGACGATGCGGTAATGCGAGATGGTCTGGCCAATCATGCTGGCTCCCTGCAGACGACGGTCAACTGGCCCGTGCGTCTTGGCGCTAAATGTTAAGTGCAGCCATGGAAGGAGTCAATTTGGCAGGGTGGTGCACGATTTCCGGGACCTGTTGTTAACCGTCGGGCGGGTGGCCATTAACCGTTGGGTTAGTCGGAGTCGACGCCGGCGGGCCGCCATTCGGGCCGCCAAAATTCACACCGTTTATTTTCAATTACTTCGGCGCCTCAAAGAACCGGCCTCGCAGCGGCAAAGGCTTGGTCCATCGTTTGCAATATACAAAAGCGAAAGGAGGATGCCATGAAAACCAAAACGAATGTGAAGGCGTGCGGCGGCGGAAAACGCTAGATGTCAACCAAGGATCGTTGTTTCAAGCGAAGAAGGACACATCACGAAGAAAGGAGGACGCCATGAAAACCAAGACGAGCGTGAAGGCGTGCGGCGGTGGCGGAAAACGCTAGATTTTAAGGAGCCGTTGTTTGTGTGTGGTAGGACCATCGACAAAGAAAAGGAGAACAGCCATGAAGGTAAAGACGAATGTGAAGGCCGGCGCGGGCGACAATTTCATCCGGATCCCCCCAGTTAAAGGGCAGTAGGAATCGTTGTCAGCAAGTTTCAATTCCGGGCACCAATGAAGGGCTGGGAATCTAAACGATCACAAAAGGAAAGGAGCAGCCATGAAAACCAAGACGCGTGTGAAGGCGTGCGGCGGCGGACGAGTGTGACGGCGGGCATCGGCTGCGGCCACAGATAAGGGGATGCCACGAAACGAAACTGCGCAACATCAAATCAAGAAAGCCGCCCCCAAAGAGGCGGCTTTTCTTATGAATGCTCGCCCGGAACGCCAACTCCATGTAGCTTCGCGTGCTCTTCTTTGGCTTGCTTCAGGTTGGATGTTGTCCTCTCTAGAGTTCATCGCCGGAGATCCGGTATGTTGACCCCACGACCGACGAAAAGCCGTGTTTTGCAGGCTGCTAGAATACCGGCAACTCGGGTCACGGCAACGCCGTTCCCTAGGGAAGATCCAGATCGAGTGAATAGATTTCATCCGTACTTAAATTTCTGACAAACAACGCAGACCCATCCGGCGCAAGTCCGCTCCATGCACCGATAGAAGCTGAATATCGCGGCAGGTCTTTCAGATCGATCAGCAATTCTGAGTGGTTCTCACCGAGACGGATGCGCCGGAAGCTAGGCTGATCGGTCGAGACTCTGGAGTAATACACGTAACTTCCATCCGACGACCACCTCGGATAAGCCACGGCCCCCGGCTCATCGATCCACTCCGACCACTTCCCGGTCTTGACATCGCAAAGCATGAGTTTCTTGGAACTCTCGGTCAAGGCGAGCATATGCTGACCATCCGGAGACCACCGTGGGCTGAAAAAACCTTCCGAGCCAGGAATGACCGAGGTCTGATGCGACGCCAGATCGAGCACTTGGATTTCCAATTTCTCGGTGATTCCGGGAGCCGGCACACGGCCAAAGAGCAAGCGCTTACCGTCCCGGGACCAGCCTGGATCAAACTGGTTCAGGTTCTCGGCGTAAGCATCAGTAGGCGTGCCGCCGCCGGAGGGCACCAACATGATCTTCCAACCCTTGCCGCGCTCCTCATCGACGAATGCGATCTGAGTTCCATCTGGCGACCAGCGTGGTAGAACAGCGGAGATCGGAGGATAGGTGAGTTGAAGCTTGTCGCTTCCATCGATGCGAGAGCGCCAAAGCGCCCCATCCGGATAAGAAACGTAAGTCACCCATTTTCCGTCGCGCGAGAAATCCAGCTCACCCGCCGAGATTCCTGACAGATAAGGCACAAACTGGCGCGAGGGGGCATCGTAGCGGACCAGTTCCCCCCGACTATCGAATCCGTCGACATATAATTTCTTGCCATCGGGACTGGGCGCCATTTGTCCGAAGGACAACGGGCCGGTGGCCAATTTTACTGGCAAGCTCTGGCGCAAAATTCCCGAGCGTTCGCGCGAGGACCAGATCTCCGTCGACGGACCAATCTTGGCGAGAAATAAATAATAGCGGCCGTCTGCCGTCCACACCCCAGCGTGCTCCGACTGGGAACCTGCCCAGTCGGGAAACACGCGATGCAGATCAGTGCCGTCGGAACGGATCTCCCAGATCGAAACCGCGTTATTTTGAACCAAGGTGAATCGAATGCGGCGCCCATCGGGTGAAAATCTCACATAAAACGCCACGCCGGGCAAATCCACCAGTTTGTGCGCATCGGTGCCATCGGCGTGTCCGACAAAAAGTGCAGTGCCGCGTGCGAACAGCAACTGCTGGCCGTCGGGAGACCATGTGCCCCAACGACCCACGACATTGGAGAGACGACGCGGAGGTCCGGTGGGCAGAGGCAGCAACCAGGCCTGGAGTTCCCGTTCAGTCTGAATTCTTTCAAATACGAGAAGTTGGCTGTGGTCAGGCGAGATAGCCGTAGGAAACACATCAGTAAATGGCGTCGGAAGCACGGAAGTCTCTCCGCCGGCAACGGAGCCCTGTACGAGAAATTGGTCTGCGATTTTCCTCTCCGAGAGGTAAAGGCGGGAACCATCGGTGAAGACTTGCAGCTTGGGAACACCGTCGTGAGTAATCTGGGTCGTGGTGAGAACTCGTGGCGGGGGAACCGGCCAGGCGAGCCATGCAGCGATCGCAGCCAACGCAAGTAGAGCAAGTGCAAGTGGCGCGGCCCAGCGGCGGCGCGATCCCGCCGAGGTCGTTGGTATCTTATTAGCCGCTACCGGCATAGTCCCGGAATTCGTATCCCGCTTGAGTCTTTGCAAATCGGCTCGAATCTCTGAGGCATGCTGATATCGCAGGTCGCGATCTTTCTCGAGACATTTGTTGATGACGTCCTCGAGTCTTGCTGGCAGATTAGGATTCACTCGTACGGCCGGTGTGGGGGAGGAGTCGAGGATTTCCTTGAAGATCACGCCGGAACTTTCGCCTCGGAACGGCAGCATCCCCGTCGCCATTTCGTACAGCACCGCCCCGAACGAGAACAAATCCGTACGAGCATCCAGTTCCTTCGCACGCACTTGCTCCGGCGACATATATGCCACCGTCCCCACGGTGGCTCCCGGACTGGTTAGATGCTCTTCCAGCGTCACCGTCGTCTGCCCTACCGCCTCGGATTCGCTGCCCGACTCGCGAGTCGGCTGCGTCACCTTCGCCAATCCGAAATCCAGAATCTTCGCGTGTCCGCGCTTGGTGACAAGGATGTTTGCCGGCTTGATGTCGCGGTGGATGATTCCTACCGCATGCGCCGCGTCCAGTGCGTCGGCAATCTCGATCCCCAGCGACAGGATCGTCTCCGTCTCCATCGGACGGCCGCCGATGCGGTGCTTCAGCGTCATCCCGTCCAGGTACTCCATCACCAGGAACGATTGCTCGCCGTTCTTGCCGATCTCGTAAATGGTGCAGATATTGGGATGGTTCAGGGCAGACGCCGCACGCGCCTCGCGGCGGAAACGCTCCAGGGCCTGCGGGTCCTTTGCCACGTCATCGGGCAGGAACTTCAAAGCCACGAAGCGGCCAAGTTCGGTGTCTTCGGCCTTGTACACAACACCCATACCGCCCCCGCCGATTTTCTCGACGATGCGGTAATGCGAGATGGTCTGGCCAATCATGCTGGCTCCCTGCAGAGGTCTATCAACCGGGGCCCTTGGGTCTTGGCGCTAGATATTAAGTGCAGAGGCAGAAGCAGTCAATTCGCGAGGAACGGCCCGTGCCGGGCCACTTGCGGATTAACAGTCCGGCGACAGGCGTTAACCGTTGGGTTAGCGAAAGCCGCGTCGAGACGAGCGTGCGCGTCCTCGCCAGAATCCCCAATCATTTGTTTTCAATCACTTCCGCATCAATGCCCCAACTTTGTGAGACGCCCCTGCGTTTGGCCCGGGCCTTGCATTACTCAAGGACGTAAGCAACAGCAAAACTCAAAGAAAGGAAAGCAGCCATGAAAACCAAGACGAATGTGAAGGCCGGAACTTACAGGATGTAACCCCGCGAGGAACGGCGGCAGAACGCGGCAAACACAGAAGGACAGGACGGAGCATTAGAGCGGTAGCAAAACCTACGAAAGGAGAGCGCCATGAAAACCAGGACCAACGTGAAGGCTGGCATCCAAATTCGCTAAACGCTAGGGCGCGGTAGCTCTCGCTCAAAGCGAATTCTGAGAAATACAACCAGGAAAGCAGCACAACTCAATGAGAGGAGAATAGCCATGAAGACCAAGACGAACTTGAAGGCCGGATACAGAATCCAGTAGTTGTCGGTATAACGGCGGGGAAACGAAAAGAGGGTTTAGCCCAATTCGAAAGCGAAGCCGAACTAGATTAGGAAGGAGAGCAGCCATGAAGACCAAGACGAATGTGAAGGCGGGCAGCGAGATCGTTGTTACCAAAACCCAGGACAAGTCATCGTAAAGGCTTGCCCGATCACCAACAATATGAGACGCAACGATGCAACCGAACACAACCACAAAAGCCGCCCCGAATAGGCGGCTTTCTTCTTGACGTTGCGACCATGGTTGAGCCTACTGCAGCTTCGCGTACTCGGCCTTGGCCTGCTTCAAGATGGGAATATCGGGGTCGGCCTCTTTCCAGATCGTGAAGAAGTCCTGATAGGCGGCCTTCGCTTTCGCCGTATCGCCCGCCATCGCATAAGCGCGGCCGATCTGCAGATGTGCCAGCGTTCCCGTCACGAAGTTGCCCACAATGCCCCGGTGATCGAGCAACTTTTGAAACTCGGCGGCTGCCGCAGTGCCATTGTGCGCCAACAGGTACGCCTGCCCGCGCACATACGCGGGGTACAGGTAGCTGATCAACGCTTCGGCAGTGCCCAGCTCGTAAGGCGCAGCGGCTTCCAGATCCACAATCGCCTGCGGCGATTTGCCCTTGCTGATTTCGACGGCAGCGTTGATGGTCGACAGCCAGTAGGCCTTCAGCAGGGTACTGTTCGGATAAGTCTTCTCCAGTTCTTCAGCCAGCGCCTTGGCCCGTGAGGCCTCGCCGATGCGGGCCAGCGTGAGAGCGGCCACAGCTTTGACATCTCGCCCGGTGGAGAGCGCCAAAGCCGCTGCGACTCCTTGCCTGGCGAGAGCGGCATTGCCCAGCTCTGCTTCGCGCAACGCTGCATTGACCCGCCACGACGCTGCAGTCTCTTTGGAGTCGGCGCGAACGGCCGAGTCCACGGCCCGACGGGAGAAGTCTCGCGCCTTGGTCATTCGTCCGTAATACGCTTCCGTATCCGACTGCGCTGACAGAAGATAATCCTCATCGCCCGGTTTGCCTGCTGCCCAGGTCACTTCGCGCTCCATGGTCGCGACATCTCCCTGCAAAAAGGCAAGTAGATATGAGGCGAATCGAAGAGCCCCGCCGTCCAGCTTGAGCTCAAATGCCTTGCTGATCGTGGTCTTTGCGTCCTCCAGCCGGTTAAGGGCCACGTAGAGCCCCGCGACATTTGCATAGCCATCGGAGTTCGGCGTCAGGCGCACCGATTCCTGAGCTTCCGCGAGGGCCTTATCCAACTGGCCCATCCCGGCATAGGCAATGGCCGAGTTCGTGTGAAGATAATCGTGCGGATAGTTCGCTTCTAACAGTTCGTAGGCCTGTACTTGCTTCTCAACTTCTCCCGTGACTGAAAAATAGATGCCGGAGATCGCCAACCTCTCCCTTTCGTTAACGCGATCGCGCAATTGGTAGGCTTTCGTTGAATACTGCAACGCCAGAGACGGTTCACCCATGCCGAGGTACGCGGCTGCCAGCGAGTTGTAGGCCGCCGCGAAATCGGGGTCAAGCTCAGTGGCCTTCTTGAAAAACGGGATCGCTGCGGCGCTTCCTTTCTGATTCGCGGTTGCCTTAGCAAGGCTGTAAGTTTTCAGCGCTTCGAGAGAAGACGTGGTTGCCTCTGCGAGCGGAACATCGAATTTCTGCACCGTTGCCAGCGACTCGCCCAGTTCGCCGCGTAGCTTCGACGCCGCCGCGCCCAGGGCATCCAACACCTTCTCCTTGCCGGCTGCTGTCGACTGCTGCTGGGCGAGCGTGTCTCCGCTCTGGCAGTTCACCACTTTAAGCCCGAGCACATACTGGCTGCCCAGGCCGGCAATCGATCCAGCAATGTAGGCCTTGCTGTTCGCCCGCTGGCAGACTTCTCGCGCAACGTCGGGTGTGAGCTTTGTGTCGGCTGCCTTCTGCATTCGTCTCAGCGTCTTGTTGACGGTCGAGTCCGATAGCACGTTCAGGAAAGGCGACTGGCTCAGCGAAACGCCGAGCGCCGTCTTCAACGTGTCATCGAAAACCGGGTCGCCCGTGCTGTTGGCGAAGTCGGCGAGAACCAGGGTGTCTTTGTCAGTCAGCGGCTTGGCGCGGTGCGAGCGGTAGTAAAGGCCGCCAGCTATCAATGCGCCCGCTACAACGACTGAGGGTAACGCGACCTTCCAGAGATTTCTCTTCGCCGAGGGTGTCCCGTTTTTCTGCGCTGCGGCTACTGATCCGGAACTCGCGGCTAGCACGCGTCCCGTCTCCGTGTCGCGCTTCAGACGCTCCAACTCGGCCCGCATGTCCGACGCATGCTGATACCGCAGGTTCCGATCCTTCTCCAACGCATGGTTGATGATCCGCTCCAGCTCCAACGGTAGATCGGGATTCAATCGGACCGCCGGCGCCGGCGCCGCGTCGAGAATCTCCCTGAAGATCACCCCCGAACTTTCACCGCGGAAGGGGAGTTGACCGGTCGTCATTTCGTACAGAACCGCTCCGAAGGAGAACAAATCCGTGCGCGCATCCAGTTCCTTCGCCCGCACCTGCTCCGGCGACATGTAAGCGACCGTGCCCACCGTGGCTCCCGGGCTGGTCAGATGCTCTTCCAGCGTTACCGTTGTTTGCCCGACCGCTTGCGCTTCGCTACCCGACTCGCGCACCGGCTGCGTTACCTTCGCCAACCCGAAATCCAGAATCTTCGCGTGCCCGCGCTTGGTCACGAAGATGTTTGCCGGCTTGATGTCGCGGTGGATGATCCCGGCCGCATGCGCCGCATCCAATGCGTCGGCAATCTCGATCGCGAGCGACAGGATAGCTTCGGTCTCCATTGGGCGGCCGCCGATGCGGTGCTTCAGCGTCATCCCGTCCAGGTACTCCATCACCAGGAATGATTGATCGCCGTTCTTGCCGATCTCGTAAATGGTGCAGATGTTGGGGTGGTTCAGGGCAGACGCCGCACGGGCTTCGCGCCGGAAGCGTTCGAGGGCTTGCGGGTCCTTGGCAACGTCATCCGGCAGGAACTTCAAGGCAACGAAGCGTCCCAGTTCGGTGTCCTCGGCCTTGTAGACCACACCCATGCCGCCCCCGCCGAGCTTCTCGACGATGCAGTAGTGCGAGATGGTCCGGCCAATCATCGTAGCTTCGTGCAGAGGACTGCTAACCGGGGCCCTTGGGTGTTAGCGCTAGATGTTAAGTGCGGCAGGGGAATGAGTCAATCCGACAGGCTGGTGCCGCTTGACGAATCCGGTCGTTAACCGTTGGGCGGGCGGCCATTAACCATTGGGTTAGCGAAAGTCTGCGACGGCGGGTTTCTATCCGAGCGGGCCAGGATTCACATCGTTTCTTTTCAATCACTTCCGAAGCTAGAAGAATCCGGCTTCAGGTGGCAAAAGCTTGGTCTGTTGTTTGCATTACTCAAAAACGAAAGGAGGACGCCATGAAAACCAAGACAAATGTCAAGGCTGGCCTTGCTGTCCATACAGCTCGGTAAGGGGCCGAGGAGAAGACGGGAGCGACCCAAACAAATTAAGAGGAAAGGAGAGCAGCCATGAAAAGCAAGACGAATGTGAAGGCCGGCATCCAGATCAGAGGCTGCTGAGTCACATCGATCCGCGTGAGCATCAACCAAAAGACAAACCCAAAAGCCGCCCTCGAAAGGCGGCTTTTCGAGTTACACGTAGCAACAAGAATCGGTTTGCAAGATGCAGTCTGCGGAGCCATTTCAGCGGTAAGATGTACGCCTGAAAATCTCGGCCGTGGTGACGGCCAGGATGTGGCTACGCTGTTGTCGGCAATTGGTGACGGAGATCAATCTATGCCGAGTCCTTTTTTTCGCTCAGAGCGTTTCCTGGAATCCGAGACATTTAAGCGCGGCGCATGGGGATTGCTGATCGCGGCAGTTTTGCTGGGCCTGTGGGTCGCATGGTTCTTCCGCGCCCGAGTGACGGTGTATGCGGTCAGCGAGACGGCTGATCTGGAAGTGGATCGCGCGGCGCATCCGGTCGAGTCACAATACAGTGGCCGCGTGGTGACGAGCACGCTGGCGCTCGATCGCGAAGTAGAGGCAGGCGAAGTCCTGATCGAGCTCGACGCCGACATGCAGAAATTGCAACTGACGGAGGAACGCACGAAGCTGGGAGCGCTGGGGCCGCAGATTCGATCGCTCGAAGATCAGATTGCTGCCGAACAGCGCGCCTCGGCGCAAGAGCAGCAGACTGCCGCAGTGGCGCTGGATGAAGGTCGGGCTCATTTCCGGGAAGCCGACGCCGCGGCGCATCTCGCCGAATCGGAAGCGCAGCGCCTGAGCCAGATGTACTCGAGCGGCGTGCTCGCGAAAGCGGACTTCGAACGGGCGCAGGCCAACGCCGCCGAGAGGCGTGCTGCAGCCGACAGTCTACAGCTTGCTGTGAGCAAACTGGAACAGCAGCGGCTTACGGATGCAGAAGATCGGCGGGCGCATCTCGAAGGACTCAAGAGCGAGATCAACCGCCTCCGCGGCGTGGAAGCGACGACCCAGGCTTCGATCAAGCGCCTGGAAGATGAAGTTGACCGGCGACTCATTCGTGCCCCGATCAACGGCAGGCTTGGCGAAGTCGCCAATGTGCGTGTGGGCAGTGTGGTGCGAGAGGGCGAGAAACTTGCGGCCGTCGTACCGACGGGGGAGTTGCGAATTGTGGCGAGCTTCCAACCCGCCGATGCCCTGGGCCGCATTCAGCCAGGGCAACCTGCTCATTTGCGGCTGGATGGATTTCCCTGGACCGAATACGGCAGCATCAGCGCCACGGTCACGCACGTTGGCAGCGAAGTGCGCGATGGACGAATTCGCGTCGAACTCGCAGTTAATCGCCATTCTGCCAGTCGCATTCCCATGCAGCATGGCCTGCCCGGCACAGTGCAAGTGCAGGTCGAGCGCATTTCTCCGGCATCGCTTGTCCTGCGCGTGGTGGGCAGAGGTTTCGGTGGCTCTAGAGAAGTCGCCACAATTCAGCACGGGGAGCAGCCATGAAACTCAACCACCGCCGCTGGCTGGTTCCCGAAGTTGTCCAAACCTCCGCCACGGATTGCGGACCGGCAGCTCTGAAGTGCCTGCTCGAAGGATTCGGAATTCCGGTGAGCTATGGGCGATTGCGTGAAGCCTGCCAGACCGATGTGGACGGAACCTCGATCGACACGATGGAGGAGATCGCTGTGCAACTTGGACTCGAGGCCGAGCAGATCATGGTTCCCCCGGACTATCTTCTACTCGAAGAGACCAAGGCCTTGCCGGCAATCGCAGTCGTTGAACTGCCGACAGGGATGACGCATTTTATTCTGGTATGGCGAAAGCATGGACCACTGGTTCAAACGATGGACCCAGCCGCCGGGAGGCGCTGGCTCACCCGCGAGCGTTTGCTGTCGTCTTTGCACGTACACACTCAGCTCGCTCCTCTTCATGTCTGGAGGGAGTGGGCGACATCGGAGAAATTCCTCAAGCCGCTTCACCGGAAGCTCTCCGACTTGGGATGCTCAAACAGCCAGGCCTCGCGTCTGACGGAAAGAGCGGCGGCTGCCAATGGATGGCGGCCCTTAGCTACTCTGGAGGCCTCCGTTCGGACTGTCGAGGCACTGGTACTCTCGCGCAGTCTCAGCCGTGGCTCCGAAGCGAGCAACCTTGTCAATAGACTCTTCGAAGATTCCCAGGCCACTGATCGTGCCAAATCAGCGATCCCTTTGCATTTCTGGTCTGTCGAGGAAGCGCCGCTTGCCGAGGATGGAACCGAGCAAATTTATTTCCGAGGAGCGGTGCTGGTGCATGCCACCCGGCGTCGTGAAGAAGCACAGCCGAAGGTTACGACAGTACCGGCGCAAGAAGAATCCAGCGCAGCAGTCTCTCCTGAAATCGCTGCCGCACTGCAGCAACCGCAAACGGAGCCGTACGTCGAGTTATTTCGATTGCTTAAGGCGGATGGTGTGCTGACTCCCGCGTGCATGACGACCGCGCTTCTAGTGGCCAGCATCGGAGTCATGATCGAGGCATTACTTTTTCGTGGCCTCCTCGACTTTGCTCACAAGCTCGGGGCACCGGTGCAGCGTATGGCGATGCTAGGCGCTGTAGTTCTATTCGTTGCGGGAATGCTCACGGTGGAGTTCCCAATGGCCTCAGGGCTACTGAGGATCGGACGAAAGCTGGAGGCACGCTTGCGGATCGCCTTCCAAGAGAAGATTCCACAACTTGGGGACCGCTACTTTCACAGCCGGCTTAATTCCGATATGGCAGGCCGATACCATCAAATCCACCACATTCGGCTCCTTCCAGAACTGGGCGGACAGCTCTTGCGTTCAACGTTTGAGCTGCTGTTCACGGGTGCGGGCGTGATTTGGCTCGACGCGGGCGCCGCTCCGCTGGTCATCGTGTTGGTGCTGGTATCGGTCAGCCTCAACCTCGCCATGCAGCCAGCGCTGGCCGAGCGCGACATGCGCGTGCGAAATCATGAGGGTGCCCTCAGCTGCTATTACCTGGATGCATTCCTGGGATTGGTGCCATTGCGGGCGCATCGTGCCGAGCATGCCTTTCGCCGACGGCACGAAGCGCAGTTGGGCGAATGGGCGCGGGCCTCATTTTCCGTCGAACGACTGGTCGTCTGGGTGGAGGCTTTGCAGTTCTTTTCGGGCTTCGGACTGGCCGCCTGGATTCTGATCGATTACATCTCGCGCACCGGAAATTTTGCCAGCGTTTTGCTGCTCGCGTATTGGGCGCTCAATCTTCCGTTCATCGGTCAAGACATCGCCGAAGTCGCATGGCAATATCCAACCCTTCGCAACCGGACGCTCCGGTTGCTGGAGCCTCTAGGCGCACCGCATGACATTGAGAAAGAGGCAGACCAGCCGGCAGCCGCTCTCGCGGCGATGATCACAGCGCCGGAAGAAACCGCTTCAGCGGTGAGTGTGGTGTTCGAAAACGTCAGTGTTCGCGTCGCCGGTCACATGGTCCTGAAAGAGATTGATCTCGCTCTCGCACCAGGTTGTCACGTAGCCGTAGTGGGCCCATCCGGCGCGGGCAAATCCAGTTTGCTCGGCCTGTTGCTAGGCTGGTACCGGCCGGCAGGTGGCCGAATCCTTGTAGATGGGGCTCCGCTGAACGCAGGAATCTTGAACGAACTTCGCGCCCAGACTGCATGGGTCGATCCCGCGGTGCAACTCTGGAATCGAACGCTATTCGAGAATCTCCTCTTCGGCGCGAATCCTGGAACCGTACCGGATCCTGAACTCCTCAAATCTGCGGAGTTGCATGGGCTTTTGAAAAAGCTGCCGTCTGGTCTGCAAACGAACCTTGGAGAGAGCGGCAGGTTGGTCTCTGGCGGCGAAGGACAACGCGTTCGACTCGGACGCGCGATGCATAAACGTGGCATCCGGCTTGCCATTCTGGACGAGCCCTTCCGCGGCCTCGATCGCCAGCAACGCAGAGATCTTATGGGTCGCGTTCGCAAACACTGGCGTGATGCAACCTTGCTCTGCGTTACTCATGATGTCGGAGAAACCCTGTCGTTCCCGCGCGTGCTGGTCGTAGACTCCGGACGCATCGTCGAAGACGGTAGTCCTGAAGACCTCGTCAGACAACCCGACTCGACCTACCGCAAATTGCTGCTCGCCGAGGAAGAAGTGCGGGAGGGACTCTGGTCCAATAACAACTGGCAGCACTTGCACTTGCGCGATGGTCAATTGCGGCGGACAGAAAAGGTTGGCGCATGAGCACCGAATCTCTCGCCCTTACGTGGTCTGCCCCGCAGCTCGCAAGAGCCATTGAGGCTGTCGCCCGCGCTGGCGGTTTAGATGTTCGTCTAGCCCAAATCCCCTACGATTCTAGAAGCGCCTTCTTGCCGAATGACGCTCTCGATAAGTGGATTCAGGATAATGCCCAATGGTTTGGCCTAGAGGCCGAGTACGTCGACGTAACCTATGACGCGGTAGATGAGATGTTGCGGCAGACGGGTCCGGCTCTCCTCCAGATTCGGGGCGATGGCGAGTCAGAATTTCTCGTCCTGCTCGGAAGCGGGAATTCCGTATCTGTACTAGCACCCGATCTGAGCACTAAGAAGGTTTCTCCCAGTTGGGTTCGGTCGAGACTTGTGGGGCCTATTGAGGAACCCCTCTCGCGCGAAGTTCAACCCCTGATCGAGCGCGCTGGAATCCCACCGCAGCGCCGTGAACGCGCCTGCGCGGCATTGATCCGCGAACGTCTGCGGAATAAATCGGTGACTTCTTTTTGGAAGCTGCGCACCCCGCCCGGAACCAGTTTCGCCCGCCAGTTGCATCAGGCGAAGATTCCTTCCCGGTTTGTGGCTTTGATTGGGGCGTACCTCGGGGAATATGCGCTCTGGATTCTTTCCTGGTGGCTGATCGGAAAGGGCGCACTCGAAGGCACGTTCGACAGCGGCTGGCTCCTCGCGTGGGCGTTGCTTTTGCTCACGATCGTTCCATTCCGCTTACTTAGCACCTGGTTGCAGGGTGTTGTTTCCATCGGCGTTGCAGCTTTACTGAAGCGCCGTCTTCTTTATGGAGCGCTTCGGCTCAGTCCGGAAGAAATCCGCATGCAGGGTGTGGGCCAGTTTCTTAGCCGGGTTCTGGAATCGGAAGCGGTCGAAGCGATGGCGCTTAGTGGAGGCTTCTCTGCCTTGATTTCTGTCATCGAGCTGCTGGCAGCACTCTTCGTTCTGAGCTGGGGCAGCGCGGGAGGTTTATTGTGCCTGCTCCTTGGGGCATGGGTTTTACTGATCTCTTATTTCGGCTATGACTTTTATGTGCGGCGCAAAATCTGGACCGCCGCCCGCTTGCACATGACTCACGGCTTGATCGAGCGCGTGATCGGCCATCGCACGCGCATGGCCCAGGAATCGCACGCCCATTGGCACGATGGCGAGGATGAAGAGCTTGAACATTATCTCCAGCTCTCGAAAAATGTGGACCAAGCCGAACTGCGCTTGCTTGCGCTTGCGCCTCGTGGATGGCTCATTGTCGCTTTGATCGGTCTTGCGCCGGCGTTCGCGCACGACGCTAACTCCCCGGAACAATTGGCCATCGCCATCGGCGGGATTCTCATCGCGTCTCGGGCGTTCAAGCGGGCTGCGAATAGCCTTTGGCAGCTCGAGGACGCGGCCATTTCATGGAAGCAGGTCGCTCCTTTGTTTCATGCCGCCGCGCGACCTGAGCCCGTTGGCATCCCCTTGCTCCGCTCTGCCCGAGAGCCTAAGACTGACGGCTTCAATTTGGTGGAAGCCCAGGACTTGACATTCCGTTATCAGGACCGCGGCGAGCCTGTGCTTCGCAAGTGCAGTTTCTCCATTCGCTCGCAGGACCGCATCCTGCTCGAAGGGCATTCCGGCGATGGCAAATCCACTCTGGCTTCGCTGCTCATTGGCATGCGCACGCCGCAATCGGGACTTCTTCTGCTGGATGGTCTCGACTGGCAAACGCTGGGGACAGATGGCTGGCGGCGGCGCGTGGTCTCTGCTCCGCAGTTCCACGAGAACCACGTCCTGACCGAGACTTTCGCCTTCAACTTGCTCATGGGTCGAGGCTGGCCGCCGACCCAAAAAGATATGGCTGAAGCCGAAGATATCTGCCGCGAACTCGGCCTGGGAGACTTGCTCGACCGCATGCCCGCCGGACTCCTCCAGATGGTCGGCGAAACCGGCTGGCAGCTTTCGCACGGAGAACGCAGCCGTCTTTACATTGCCCGCGCCCTGCTGCAACGCGCCTCCATGATCATTCTCGACGAGAGCTTCGCCGCGCTCGATCCCGAGACTTTGCGCCGTTCTCTGCAGTGCGTCTTGAAGAGAGCGCCGGCTCTGATGGTGATCGCTCACCCATAGGTTTGGAGCCGCCTGGTCGGTTTGATTCGCTAAGGTCGAATCAACGGCTCCGGAATCTCCGCACGGAAAAAACGAAAGCCGCCTCTTTCGGAGCGGCTTCACAGTTCGATTTTGGGTTCGAAGTCACTTGCCCAGCCGCATGGTTCCAGCCTTCACATTGCTCTTGGTTTTCATGGCGTCCTCCTTCCTTTGTTGTCGGCTTCTCGACGTTCTGTGCGACATTAGTATGAGTGAATGGCGCGTCCAGCCTTCACATTGGTCTTCGTTTTCATGGCCTCCTCCTTTCTTCTTCACTTGCTAGGCTTCTCACTGTTCTATCGCGGCGAAAAATTCGCGGCTTATGCAATCCTCTGTCCAGCCTTCACGTTCGTCTTGGTTTTCATGGCGTCCTCCTTTCGCTTTTGAGTAATGCAAGAGACGGACCAAAGCGTGATCACAACCGAAAGAGATTCTTCGAAGCGTGGAAGTACTTGAAAAGAAAAGATGTCGTTCCGGCGGCGCTACCGGGCGGAGGGTTGGCAGCACAATCCCGCTAACCCAACGGTTAGTCGCAGCCCGCCCAAGGGTTAATTCTAGAGGTCAGGGACAAACCAACTCGCTCTCCCCGGTGTGCAGGAAACTCCACGCTCGCTGTCAGAACTGCTATTGCAGCTTCGCGTACTCGGCTTTGGCTTGCTTCAGGATGGGGATATCGGGATCGGCGTCTTTCCAGAGGGTGAGGAAGTCTTTGTAGGCGGCGAGCGCCCGGACGCGGGCGGCATCGGCGTCCGCTCCCTGCGAGGTTCTCGCCTGCAAGGCGTTCGCACGAGCCACTCCAAGATGCGCCAATGCTCCCGTCCAGCAGTTCCAGACGATGCCGCTGTGGTCGAGAATCTTCTGAAACTCGGCGGCTGCTGCACTGCCCTGTCCGGCTGCCAGAAAGGCCTGTCCACGGATGTAGGTGGGATAAAGGCAGGAGGAATTAGTGACGAACGGAATTGACCCGAACTCGATGGGCGGCAAAGCAGGTTGCAGCGTATTCAGAGCGGATGCTGGGTTCTTACTATTCAGCGCCAATTGCGACTGAATTGCAGGCAGCCAAAGAGACTGCATTTGCGTACCTGACGGGTATCGCTGGTTAATATCTTGTACTAGCGATTGAGCCCGCGTTCTATCGCCGGCCATCGCGTAGGCAAGAGCGGCTTCGACTTTCACACTCTGACTCGTCGGAACCAACTTTAATCCTTCCGCCGCTACGTGCTTGACATCGGAGAGGTTGCCAAAGGCGGCTTCGCGCAATGCGGAATTCTCAAGCCAAATGGCTCCCGTTTCCTTGCTGTCGGCGCGGATCGCCGAGTCGACGGAGCGCTTCGTCAGTTCCCGCGCTTTGGAGAGATGACCCGCGTATGCCTCAGTGTCGGATGCCAGTGACAGACCTAGGTTCTCTTGCGGCTTGCCCGCGAACCATCGCTGCTGTTCCTCCATGGTTGAAGAGTCGTTCCGAAGAAAAGCCACAGCGTAAAGAACTTCAGGAAACCCGCTATTCTCCAGTTTCCGTCCCTGCGCCTGCCGGATCGTCTGCCCTGCTTCATCGAAGCGCTGCAAGGCAAGCAGGCTAAAGGCGAGATTGCTATATACGTCCCCGTATTCTGGAGCGAGCTGTATGCTTTCGCGGAACTCTTCCACTGCTTTGTCGTTCCGTCCTTGCGCGGTGTAAACGGCGCCGAGACTATTATGGATTGCGGCGTCTCGTGGGTAGCCGGCAATCCATTCCTGAAAAACCTGTGCCGCTTTATCCAGCTCTCCGCTTGCAAGTTCGTAATACTGGGCGGCAATCTTGAGCCTTTCCCGCTCGCTGGCATGACCCCGCAGCTGGAAAGCTTTCATGAGATACTCGCTGGCGCGTCCCACCTCACCCATACTGTAGTAAGCGTTGCCCACCGACTGGTAAGCCACGGCAAAATTCGGGTCGAATTCGATGGCACGTTGATAATAAGGCACAGCGGCGGCAGGGCCTGTCTCGGCAAGAGCTCTTCTGCCAAGGCTGTACACCCGGAGCGCTTCGAGCGAGGATGTGGTGGCCTGTTCCAGCGGAACGTCGAGCTTCTGCACTGAAGCCAGCGACTCGCCCAGCGCGCCGCGCAGCTTCGATGCCGCATCTCCCAGCGCGTCCAGCACTTTTTCTTTGGCTGCGGCGGTTGCCTGTTCCTGCGCCAGCGTGTCCCCGCTCTGGCAATTCACCGCTTTCAGCTCCAGCACGTATTGGCTGCCAAGGCTGGCAATCGATCCGGCAATATAGGCCTTGCTGGCTGCCCGCTGGCAAAGTTCGCGAGCCACGTCGGGCGTGAGCTTGGTGTCAGGAGGGCGCGTCATTAGCTTCAACGTCTGCGCGACTTTGTTGTCGGAGAGCACATTCAGAAACGGCGACTGATTCAGCGAGACATTAAGCGCGGTCTTGAGCGTGTCATCGAAAACCGTATCGCCGGTCTTGTTGTCGAAATCGGCGAGAACAATCATGTCTTTGTCAGTCAGCGGCTTGGTGCGGTGTGAATGATAGTAAATTCCAGCAGCTATCAATGCGATTGCCACTACGACCGAGGGCACTGCGATCTTCCAGAGATTTCCCTTCGCCGCGTGCGCCCCGCTTCGCTGTAGTGCGGGTACTGATCCTGAACTGGCGACGGGCGCGCGCCCCGTCTCCGTGTCGCGTTTCAGACGCTCCAGCTCCGCCCGTATGTCCGAGGCATGCTGATAGCGCAGGTTCCGGTCCTTCTCCAGCGCCCGGTTGACGATCCGTTCTAGTTCCAACGGCAGATCTGGATTCAATCGGACAGCGGGAGTCGGTGACGAGTCGAGAATCTCCCTGAAAATCACACCCGAACTCTCGCCGCGGAACGGTAGCGTACCGGTTGCCATCTCATAGAGCACCGCTCCGAACGAGAACAAGTCTGTGCGCGCATCCAGTTCCTTCGCCCGCACCTGCTCCGGCGACATGTACGCCACTGTGCCTACGGTAGCTCCCGGGCTGGTCAGATGCTCTTCCAGCGTTACCGTCGTTTGCCCCACCGATTGCTCTCCGCTGCCCGGTTCGCCGGTCGACTGCGTCACCTTTGCCAGCCCGAAATCCAGAATCTTCGAGTGCCCGCGCTTGGTCACGAAGATGTTCGCCGGCTTGATGTCGCGGTGGATGATCCCGGCCGCGTGCGCCGCATCCAGCGCGTCGGCAACCTCGATCCCGAGCGACAGGATGGCCTCAGTCTCCATCGGACGCCCGCCGATCCGGTGCTTCAGCGTCATCCCGTCCAGATACTCCATCACCAGAAACGATTGATCGCCGTTCCTGCCGATCTCGTAAATCGTGCAGATGTTGGGATGGTTCAGGGCAGACGCCGCACGCGCTTCGCGGCGGAATCGTTCGAGGGCTTGCGGGTCCTTGGCCACGTCATCGGGCAGGAACTTCAAAGCCACGAAGCGGCCGAGTTCGGTGTCTTCAGCCTTGTAGACCACACCCATGCCGCCCCCGCCGATCTTCTCGACGATGCGGTAGTGCGAAATGGTCTGGCCAATCATCGTAGGTTCGCGTACTCAGCTTTGACTTGCTTCAGGATGGGGATGTCGGGGTCGGCATCTTTCCAGAGGGTGAGGAAATCTTTGTAGGCGGCGAGTGCCCGGACGCGGGCAGCGTCGGCATCCGCTCCCTGCGAGGTTCTCGACTGCAAGGCGTTGGCGCGGGCGACGCCCAGATGCGCCAACGCTCCCGTCCAGCAGTTCCAGACGATCCCGCTGTGGTCGAGAATCTTCTGAAACTCGGCGGCGGCGGCGCTGCCCTGTCCAGCCGCGAGATATGCCTGCCCGCGAATGTAGGTCGGATAGAGGCAGGAAACGTTATTGACGAAGCGAATGGTGCCGAACTCGACAGACAAAGCTGGCTGCAAATCACGAATGGCATCACTCGGATTCTTCCGGTTAAGCGCCAGTTGCGCCTTAATAGCAGGCAGCCAGAGCGACTGCATCTGGGTGTCCAGCGGGAATCGTTTATTCAGGTCTTGGGCCAGCGATTCGGCTCGTGCCGCATCGCCAGCCATCGCGAACGCCAGACCCGCTTCCGCCTGAACAGCCTGACTGGCGGGATACAGTTTCAAGCCTTCTGCTGCCTGCTGCTTCGCACTCGTCGTGTTGCCATAGGCATCTTCGCGCAGAGCAGCATTCTCCAGCCAGATTCCTCCACTCTCTTTGCTGTCTACGCGGATTGCCGAGTCTACTGATTGCTTCGTCACTTCCCGCGCTTTCATCAGGTGACCCGCAAATGCTTCTGTGTCGGAAGCGAGCGACAGCCCAAAGTTTTCTGCGGGCGTGCCCGTGAACCATTGCTGTTGTTCCGCCATCGCTTGAGAATCTGACCGAAGGAAAGCCACGGCGTACAGGGCCTCGTGAACTAGCTCATTATCCAGTTTCCTCGTTTCCGCCTGCTGAACTATCTGCTGCGCTTCGTCGAAGCGCTGCAAGGCAAGCAGGTTCATGGCGAGATCAACGTATGGGGCCTCAATATCAGGGTCTAGGCGTAGGCTTTCTCGGTAAGCCTCGCTGGCTTTCTCGTACTGTCCTTGAACCAAATAGACTTCGGCAAGACCAAGATGTGCTCCCCGCTCTCGCGGGTAGGTTTGGATTCCCTCCAGAAAGGTCTGTTCCGCTTTGTCCACTTCGTCGGTTACGTTCGCGTAGTATCTGGCTGTGATGGTTAGCTTTTCCCGCTCGCTGGCATGCTCGCGCAACTGGAACGCCTTGGTGATGTACTGTCTGGCACGCTCTGGTTCCGACAAAATGGAGTAATCGTTGCCCACTGCCAGATACCCCATGGCAAAGTTCGGATCGAGTTCGATGGCACGTTGATGGTATGGTAGGGCGTCAGCACCGTGTTGATAGGCTTTTTCACCAAGGCTGTACGCTTTCAGGGCTTCAAGCGAGGACGTGGTTGCCTCGGCTAAAGGCACATCGAACTTCTGCACGGTAGCTAGCGATTCGCCCAACTCGCCGCGCAGCTTAGACGCTGCCTCGCCCAGCGCGTCCAGCACTTTCTCTTTGGCTGCCGCCGTGACTTGCTCCTCTACTACTGCCTCTCCGCTTTGACAATTCACCGCCTTTAACCCCAGCACATATTCGCTGCCCAGACTGGCAATCGACCCAGCAACGTACACCTTGCTGCCTGCCCGCTGGCAAAGCTCGCGGACTAGTTCAGCGGTTAGCCGCGTGCTGGTCGGACGCTGCATCAGACGCAGGGTCGTTGCCACCTTGTCGTCGGAGAGTACATTCAGAAAAGGCGATTGCCTCAAGGAAACCGTAAGCGCGGTTTTTAGCGTGTCATCGAACACCGCATCTCCAGTTTTGTTGTCGAAGTCGGCGAGGACGATAGTGTCTTTATCGGTCAGGCGCTTGCTTTGCTGATGGGAGCGATAGTAAAGCCCGCCCGCCACGAACAAGGCGATCAACAGGACGGAAACCGCGATCTTCCAGAGGCTTCTCTTCGTCGCTTGTGTCCCGCTTCGCTGTAGTGCGGGTACTGATCCTGAACTGGCGACGGGCGCGCGCCCCGTCTCCGTGTCGCGTTTCAGACGCTCCAGCTCCGCCCGTATGTCCGAGGCATGCTGATAGCGCAGGTTCCGG
>Ga0208188_1000442_pt1 | contig 27940 bp, 30 predicted proteins | sample June2015DPH_8_50_FD_184698 | JGI IMG/M metagenome (GOLD analysis project Ga0208188, IMG submission 184698) | Peatland microbial communities from SPRUCE experiment site at the Marcell Experimental Forest, Minnesota, USA - June2015DPH_8_40... | ecosystem: Environmental > Terrestrial > Soil >...
GGGGCAAACGGGTTTTTGCCCTGAAGTGCAGAGGCACTAAAAAACAGAAACCAATTAAAACAAACAACATCGGAGGAACCAGATGAAGTTTAATAAATGGACAGTGGGTCTCGCGGCCATCGGGGTGATCAGCCTTGCCTCGGCGGCGCGCGCAGACGAAAAAATGAGCCAGGTGCAAACCGCGCTCTCGAACACCACGCTCAGCGGTTACGTTGACGTGGCAGCGCAGTGGAACCTCGGTACACAAAACGGTGGGTCAACTCCCTTCTACGCTTATGGCGGTGGAAAAGCCGACGGCTTCAACCTGAATGCGATTGACATTGCCTTGGACAAGCCGTTGGATGAAGGCCCGTGGGCTTCCGGCTACCATGTTGACCTTCAACTTGGGCCGAATAATACGTACGGTAGCTATCCCATCCGCCAAGCTTACATAGCTTTGCGCACTCCGGTGGGCAATGGTATTGACTGGAAATTCGGCGTGTTCGATTCCATTCTGGGTTATGAATCCAACAGCGATCCGCTGAACCCAAACTACACCCGTTCCTACGGCTACAGCATTGAGCCTACGACCCTCACAGGTGTTTTGGCCACATACAAGGTGGGCGACGTTCTCACTCTACAGGCGGCCGTTGCTGATACCTGGAGCGGCATCAATGGACGCATGGGCATCGAATCGCGGAAGACCTATGCGGGTGGAATCACGTTGACAGCGCCGGATAGTTGGGGCGCGTTGAAAGGCGGAACCCTTAATGCCGCAGTTATTCATGCTCCCGGCTCCGGGGTAAGCGGCGGCCAAACCAGCTTGTATGCGGGTACCACGCTCCCGACGCCAATAGCTGCGTTAAAGACCGGCCTCGCATTTGATTATTTGGTCGTTCACGACAGGGGTGTCGGCAATCCTTCCGACGACAACGCATGGGTTCTTGGTCTCTACGCCACGATTCAAGCCACGGACAAGTTGAGTTTCAATGCCCGGGCTGAATATGTGGAGGACAGTGATGGTGTTCTGTACTCCTACGACTACCCAACCTTCGCCAACTCGGTGAATCATGCTGAAGAACTCACGCTCACTACCCAGTATCAACTGTGGGCGAATGTGTTAAGCCGGGTGGAATTCCGCTGGGATCACGTCGAACATGGCACTCCCTTCGACACCAGCACCGTAACTGGCAACCCCTACCATGCAAATGCCTTTTTGCTGGCGCTTAACCTGATCTATCAGTTCTAATTCAAGTTGGAACGATCAAGCCCCTTCCGGGAAAACCGGAAGGGGCTTTTTGTTCCCTTAATACGTGTGGCCCCCGGGGTAACAAGGCTCTGTCTGAATTTACGATATACAATTTGCGATTTACGAGTCCTTCCCGCCATTATAACAGACTGCGTAAATCGTAAATCGTAAATCGAAAATAACAGGGTCCTTCGCCTTGGCTCCGGCAATTATATTTCAAAACTTGGCTTCGCTCGCGCTTCGGCCGATAATCCGCCCTCCAAATGCAATTCATTCGTGACATTTACGCGGCGAAACATGCGGCCGGCCGGCCGGTCGTCTCCTTTGAATTTTTCCCCCCGAAAACCGGCGAAGGGGACCGCAATCTCTTGGAAAAGCAAATCCCCGCCCTGCTTGAGGCCAAGCCTGATTATTGCTCCATCACCTACGGTGCGGGCGGCGGCACGCGCGACAAAACGCTGATGATTGTGGATCGCATTCAGCGGCAGCACGGGCTGATCGCGCTGGCGCATCTCACGTGCGTCAATCACACCCGCGGGCAGGTGCGCGAGCTTTTGGAAAAAATCCGCTCGCTGGGCTGTAAAAATATTCTCGCGCTGCGCGGAGATCCGCCCGACGGCGGCGAATTTCAGCCGACGCCCGGCGGCTTCGAATTCGCCGCACAACTCGTCAAGTTCATCCGCGAGTCGGGCGATTTTTCCATCGGCGTCGCCGGTTTTCCCGAAGGCCACATAGCGTGCCAGGACGGCAAACACGCCGATTGGCGGCATTTGAAGGAAAAAACGGACGCCGGCGCGGATTTCATCCTCACGCAATTGTTTTTCGACAACGCCGACTATTTTGAATTTCGCGATTATGTTGCCGGCAAACTTGGTGTCGGCGTGCCGCTCGTGCCCGGCATCATTCCGATTTTGAGCGCGTCGCAAATCACGAAATTCACACAGCTTTGTGGCGCGAAAATTCCGCCGCCACTCCGTTCCAAACTCGATCAACTGGCAGGCAAGGACGAAGCCGCCGCGGAATTTGGCATCGAATACGCCACGAAACAGTGCGAGGAATTGCTGCGCGCCGGCGCACCGGGGCTGCATTTTTACACGTTGAACAAATCGCGCTCGACCGTGCGGGTCTTGAAAAATCTCGGTCTGGCCTGAAGCGGAGCGCGAGTTGTCTCAACTCGCAGCAGATGCCCGCGCGGAAAGAAGTCCGTAAAATTCCCCAACGAAGGCGCGCAATTCGTCTGTGCTGCGGCTTGAGACAAGCCGCGTTCCGATTAAAACAAATTGTTCGCCATGATCCCGATGACACTCAACGGTCCCTGGTCTTCCAAACCATCGGCCATTTTATCCAGTTTTTGCAGCGAGAGCTTGGCGTTTTTGTAGAATTCCTGGTCGTTGACGAGTTTGCCGACCGTGCCTTGTCCCTGATTGACCTTCTGCAAAATCTGGTTGAGATTTGTCATTGAAGCGGTGGTTTCGTTGTAGAGCGTTTCGTCGGTCGCCAGCCTGCCGAGGGTGCCCCGGCCGGCGCTGACGCCGCTGACGACCTGGCGCACCTCGGCCACGGTGTCTTGCAAATTGGTCACCGTCGTCAGCGCAGAAGCATAAAGCGAATCTTGATAAATGAGTTTGCCGACCGTGCCCTGCCCGCCCGCAATCTGGCCGGAAATGTTTTCAATGTTGGAAATGGCCCCGCTGATGTGGCCGCTGTTCTGTTTGACGAAATCAACCAGCGGACCCAGCAGATTATTGATGGTGTCGGGCGTGAAGCTCTTGGTGAGGTTTTGAATGCCGGTCGTAGCGCCGTCGAGCTTGGTCATGATGGCATTAAGGTCGGGCTGCTCCTCGGTGACGAGCACCGTCCCGCCAGCCGCGCGCGGCGCGTCGGGCGTGCCAAAATCAATGGCCACAAAATTTTGTCCCATCAAGCCGGTGAATTTAATGACCGCCTTGCTGTCCGTCTTCACGACCGCGTCGGAATGAAGCTTCATCGTGACCGTGACCTTGTTGCCGGCCAGTGCGATTTTTTCGACCCGGCCGATTTCCACCCCGGCCATTTTTACGCTGTTGCCGACCTTCAAGTCCTGCACGGTGTCAAACAAGGCGCTGACGTGGTAGCCCCCATGGAAGGATTCCATGCTGCCGAGTGTTTCCATGATGAGGAAGGCGGCGAAAATGACGAGGACGACAAATACGCCCAATCGGGTTTCCAGTGAATTTTTCATAAATTTTGAGATTAAGGTTCGCGTTTAAAGTCGGCATGCAAAAAATTTTGGACGAGCGGGTCGTTGTAACGTTTTACTTCATCCGGTGTGCCGATGGTGAGAATGCGGCCTTCGTTGATGACGGCCATGCGGCCGGCCACGCCAAACGCGAGGTCGCGGTCATGCGTTACCACGAGTGACGTGACGTGAATGCGCTGCTGGAGATGGAGAATTTCCTCGCCAATGACCACGGACGAAAGCGGATCAAGCTCGCTCGTCGGCTCGTCGTAAAGGATCAGTTGCGGCTCGATGACCAGTGCGCGGGCAATGGCGACGCGCTTTTTCATGCCACCGGAAAGTTCACTGGGCATTTTGTCCTCGGTGCCTTTGAGGCCGACATCTTCAAGCATTTCAGCGACGATGCGCGCGATTTCCTCCGGCGGTTTGAGCCGGTGCTCGCTCAAGTAAAGCCCGACATTTTCACCGACCGTCAGCGAGTTGAGCAGCGCGCCGGACTGGAACACCATCGCGAGCCGGTATTTGCTGGCGATTTCCGGTGATTGGATGGATTCGCCATTGATGAGGATTTCGCCGGCGTCCGGCGGTTCGAGACCGATAAGTTGCTTGAGCAGCACACTTTTGCCGCTGCCGCTCGGTCCCATGATGACAAAAATTTCGCCGGGCTGGACCTCAAAATCAATGCCCCGGAGCACCGCCTGCCCGTCAAAGCTCTTGCGCAGGCCGCACACCTGGAGGCTGACGCCGGAATGGTTGTTGGTTGAACTGTTCATTATTTCAACAGAACCCGCGTGAGCATGTAGTCAAAAATCACGATCAGGACGATGGAATTGACGACGGCTTTCGTGACCGAGCGGCCAATGCCACGCGGCCCGCCGATGGTCGCCAGGCCTTGATGGCATGAGACCACCCCGATGATCAGCGCAAAGCAAAAACTTTTGAACACGCCGTTGGCCACATCCTTCAATTCCACCACGTCGCGCAAGTTGGCCCAAAAAGCCTGGAACGGAATCGCGATGTGGCTGTTGGTGTCGGCGATGACCGCGCCACCCAGCCAGCCGACCAGGATGCCAAAAACCACCAGCATCGGCAGCGCCACTGCAATGGCCAGCAGTCGCGGCAGCACCAGGTAATGAACCGGGTTGATGTTCATGGTGCGCAACGCGTCAATCTCCTGATAAACGCGCATGGAGCCGATTTCGGCCGCCATGGCCGAGCCGATGCGACCGGCGATGAGAATGGCCATCATCACCGGCGCCAGTTCCTTGGCCATCGAGATGCCAACAATGCCGCCGACGGCGCTGGCCAGGCCGCGTTCGACAAGCACCGGGCCGGTTTGCAACGCAATGACCGCGCCGATGAAAAACGACAGCACGCAAACCATCAGCAGGCTGGCGTTGCCGATTTCAAAGAATTGGTCAAAGACTTTCTGCCGCTGCCGCCATGCCTGCGGCAGGGACAGCAGCGTGCGCCAAAACAACAGGAAAATTTCGCCGATGTTTTCAAACATAATTTATTTCACTGCGCGGCCCGTCGGCACCTGCCATTGGAGCGCCGGGACATAAAACAAACGCAGCTTTTTCATTTCCGAATCCGATTGATACTGGAAAAACCCAAACAGGAGCGAGCATTTTTTCGACACGGGCGTCGTGTCACGGCGATACAAATTCCACAGAAATGACTGGCTGGCGGCGCCGGCTTGGGGATTATTTTCCGAACGCCACAACGACCACAGCGGCGACCAGTTGCGCTCGACGCCCCGGTTGTTGGGCACTGCCGATTCAACCAGCGCGAGAATTTGCAGCCGGCGATTGCCATTAAAATCGTGGCGCCAGGTGAACAACGGCCAGAAATCAACGCGCTGCCGCTCCGCGCCGGTTTCGGTGTTTTTTTCCGTCACGCTCGAGAACAGATAAAACAAAATGCGCGTGCGTTCCCGATCCAGGGCGTCGGCCTGGAAGCGGCGGTATTTATACAAGGGCCAGAGATAAAAATCGCTCTCGGCGGTGGCGTTGTGCGCACGGCTGAACAAGGGGAATACGCGCGTGGTGGTTTTGCCCTCGCCGCGGGCGACAACGACGAACGGCCAGGGGCCCTCCCATTCGTGATATTTTTTTTCACGGTCGTCAATCCAGGTGAAAAACGGCCAGAGCGCGGAGGTTGAATCGCGTTGGGGAGAGCGGTCCACGCTGTAAAGCGGCCAGTTGACGCTGAGTTTTTCCGGGGCGTCGGTGCCGATGCTGTTATTCTGGCGAAAATGAACCGGCCAAAGGGCGAAAAATTTATCATGGCCGCCGATGATTTCCGTTTCGCCAAAGCCGTTGGTTTTCGTGGTCACGTCCTTGTGTTCACTGCCGATAAGCGGCCAGAATTGCCACCCCTGCAGTCCCTCGCCGTGCCGCAGATGGAAAAACGGATAAAGATAATTGTCGGTAACGACGTCCCGCTTCCGCGACTCGCCATAAATGGGAAACAGGACGAAGAAAATTTCGTCGCGAAACAGCCGGTCCCGGATGTGACCATAAAGCGGAAACAGCGCGGTGTAGTTCTTGTTCGTGTCCGGCGAGCGTTGCTGAAAATAGAACGGGAAAATCGTGAATCGTCTTGCGGGGAAATCATCCGGGTTCTGGCCGCCGGAAAAACTGAGCAGTTGGCCGAGCTGCCAGCGGTATTCCGTTCCGAAACGCTCGCAAGTCAGCACCGGGTAAAGCAAATCGAATTCCTTTGTTTCGGTTGCGGGATCGGCGTCATAAGACAGCAGCGGCGGGACGGCCCATGTTTTTTCCGAATCTTTGCGCTGGTCATAAAAAAACGGACCGAGGGCTTCGCGCCGATGCCCGGCATCCAGCGTCAGCGCAAATTCATCGAAGATTGGCCCGGCACGAAAACCATCCCCGGCAAAGGCGGCGGATGGAAAGCCGATTGCCAGGCCCAAGTAACAGATTCGCAAGCGATGAATGGATCTTTTGGACCGGGTGAACAAGCTCGTGCCCTTAAGCCGGAAGAGCGAATTTTGACAGGGTTTTGACAAGATATTTAGCCCCTTGCGTTATCGTTATTGAAAATAGGATTTGCTTGTTTTCAAGCCGTTAGAAGTAGGTTTAACATTGATATTAACATTGATATTGACTTCTTGCGAATTTTCTTTATGCTTTTTATATACTTGAGGTTTTACCTCGGTTCCTCCTGACCCAGTGTCGACAACAAGTTGTCGGCGCTGGGTTGTTTTATTAACGGCCGCCACCGGCCAAGTAAATTCAACAACGCCGGCAAAAACGTCAATCCCGCGATCATGCATGTCGCAATCCCCGTTGCCATCAGGCAACCCAAAGTGTACAAGCCGTGATGTTTGGAAAGCATCAGGCTGCCGAACCCGGCAATGGCCGTCAACCCTGACACGAGCACGGCTTTGCCAGTGCTTCGCGATAAAATGCCGGGCGTGCGCTCCTCGGCAAAACGATTGAGGATGTGAATGCCGTTCGTCACGCCGATGCCGATGACCAGCGGCAGTGTCATGATGTTTGCCAGATTAATGGGAATGCCCAGCCGGCCCATCAACCCGGCCAGCCAAAGCGTGCCGATGGCCACCGGCAGCAATGCCAGAATCACGGCGCCCACACTCCGGAAATGGAAGAACACCATGAGCGCAATGGCCATCAAGGAATACCACGCCGCCTGCACAAAGCTGTCTTTCATCACCGTCTCGTACTCATATAACTGGACCGGTGTGCCGGTGACATTGGGATCCACGGTCCGCAAGGCGGCGACAAACTTTTCCTGGTTGTCACGCTCCCAGACGTCGTTCTTGGGATAAACCTGCAGCAATAATTTCCCCGTCACACCCACAAACTCGTTATGCACCGCCGGCGGCAGATCCTCGACACGCAAGGGTTCGCTGTCGTTCTGATGTTGCAGGAACTGGAAGGTCCCGATCAGATCGGAAAACAAGGCCTGCTGGAACTGCGCCAGTTTTTGCGCGTGTTCCTCAAGTGCCGAAGTGCCGCCCGCCAGCATGGCCTTGCGCAAATCTTCAATCGCCTGCCGCAAGGCAACCAGTTGCCGCGTCAGGGCTGGTTCGTTGGTTCCCACCTCGTCGAGCGCATTGCCAAGATATCCGTAAAGGCCGTACAGCGTCCGGCTCAAATCGTAAACCTCCACCGGGCGCGGGTCCGGCGGGTTGAACGCCAGGGTTGCAACTTGCTGTTTGATCTGGCCAACCAGTCTAAGTTTTTCGCTCTGATCCTTGAGAAAATCCCCGTAAAATGGCGGTTCAATATCCGCGACCATCGGAAGCTTCCTGAGTTTTTCCGCCAGGTCAACCGCATTGGTCAGCGAGTCGACAATGACCGCTCCGTAAAGCAGCGATTTATCCGCCAAATCCACCAGTTTGTGGGCGAAGACCACCGAAGACAGGCTGGGATTCTGCAATTTGATCAGGTTGTAATCGAAATGGACTTTGCGGGCTTCAAACAACGCCGCCACGCACAATCCGGCGGTGATGCCCAGCACCAGCGCCGGCCGTTGCAGCCAGATGTTTTCAATCCGCGCCCGGGTTTCGTCCTCGGTTGCCCGGTGGTCAATGACGTTTTGCCGCCCCCGCAACAACATCACCGGCAGCAGGGTCATCATGGGGATGAAGCAAACCAGCAGGCCGCCACCGCAGATGATGCCCATCTCCTGGATGCCTTTGAAATTCGTGAACGCCATCGCCAGAAACGCCCCTGCGGTCGTCAACGCGCCGGTGAAAATCCCCTGCCCGGTAAAAACCAAAGCTTTCGTCATCGCGGCTTCCGCCGTTTTGCCATGCCGCAGTTCCTCCTCATAACGCGTGATCAAGTGCACGCCATAATCAATCCCCAAGCCGATGAGCATCGGCACAAACGTGACCGTCAAAATGTTCAGATGCCCGATCGTCAGTGCGGCAAACGCGAGCGTGTAGGCCAGCCCGACGACCAGGCAGAGCGTTGCCTTGAAGGGCCGGCCGGTCTCATTGTATCCGTAGATAAAAATCAGCGCGCACAAAACGAGCGACACAATGCTGGCCAGCGTGGCGTCCTTCTCTGATTGCATCATTTGATCGTAATCCAGGACCGGCTCACCCGTGAGCCCCACATTGAGGCCGGGCACTTCAATTTGCGTTTCTTTGACCAGTTGGCACAAACGGTCAATTGAGCGGGCGTCCAGCTCGTCCTGGGTTGGCGCGACCGCCTGGCCCGCCGTTTCACGGTTGGTTTTCGCGCTGGGCGCATGGGTTTTGACCAGAAAAATGCGGCCGTTGGCAAAGGTGATGTAACTTGAAAGAACTGCGTCTTCTCCGCCGCCGAACAAGGCGAAGATGTTGGGCGAGGGCGGCGTACCGGACCGTTGCAGGGAATCGGTGGCCTGGGTCACGATGCGCGTCAATGCGGGTAGAGAGTTGACCAGTGAGTCGGTGTCGGCATTGGCTTCGCGCGGCGCGGTGCGGAACGCCGTATTGATCTGTTCAAAAAACGAAACCAGATTGGTCGTCTGGGTGAACTGCCGGATGAATGGTTGCGCGGCGTTGAGCATGGTCTTCGTCTCCACCAGATTCGTCTCCGACGCGTACAGCAGCCCCTTGGAACCCATGATCATCGGGTTCTGCGCGTATAAAACATCTTGGAACAGGTTCGTTTCCGCCTGCATTTTGGCGGCGATGCGTTCGACGAACTGCCGGTTTTTCTCGAGGTTGTCGCTCTCCACCACCACCACCAGGGCATCCGGCTGCGGAAATTCCTTTTGGAACCGGAGAAAATTCCGGTGATATTTCTGGTTGGGACCAACCAGGTTGTCCTGGTTCATGTCGAAGGCGAGATGACCATAGGGTTTGGGAAGGGCATAAACCACACAGATCACAAACATCACCACCTGCGGCCAGAAAACCCATCGGGGATGACGGATCACTGCCGCCGCCAACCCGGCGAGCCGCCGCGCGAGAAAACTGTCAGCGCTTAATGCCTTCATGCTTCAGATCGCGCTGGTCATGTTTCGGGGAATTCGGCGTTGGAATAAACTTCCTTCACGTCGTCATGTTCCTCCAGCGCTTCGATCAGTTTGTTGACCGCCGTGATGGCCGCTTCGCCGGCCAGCGGCAGGGTAAGGGTGGGCAACCATGTGATTTCCGCCGCTTCGCATTTGATGTTCCCGGCCTCAATTTGTTTGTGCACGGCCTCAAAATTTCCCGGTTCGGTCAGAATTTCATATCCCTGCGGCTCGGCCTTGAAATCCTCCGCGCCCGCTTCGAGCGCCAGTTCCATCATTTGATCTTCACCTGCCGCTTCGCGCGACACGATGATTTGCCCTTTCCGCTGAAACAACCGGCTGACCGATCCCGGCGTCGCGATGTTGCTGTTGTTCTTGGTCACGATGCTGCGAATGTCCGACGCCGTGCGATTGCGGTTGTCCGTGCTCACTTCGACAAGCAGCGCCACGCCGTTGGGTCCGTAAATTTCATAGGTCAAATCCTCGAAGTTCGCGCTTTCCCCGCCGCCGGTGCCCTTCTTGATGGCGCGCTCGATGTTGTCGCGCGGCATGTTCGCCGTGCGGCACTTGAGCAGCACCATGCGCAGGCGCGGATTCATGCCCGGATCACCGCCACCGATTTTGGCGGCGATGGTGATTTCGCGCCCCAGCTTGGAAAAAATTTTCCCGCGCTTGGCGTCAATCGCGCCTTTGAAGTGCTTGACCTTCGCCCATTTGCTGTGTCCGGACATCTTTGGTTGTTGGTTGAGAGTTGAGGGTTGAGAGTAAAGCCGATTTTCTCTTCCAACTGTCAACTCGCCGCCTCCACATAAACCGCTGTGCCGTAACACAGCACCTCGGTGATGCCCGCCGCAAGCTCCGTCGCGTCGTAACGCACGCCGATGACGGCGTTGGCGCCGAGTTCTCCGGCATGGGTGAGCATCCGGTTGAAGGCGTCTTCGCGCGTGCGTTCGCAAAGATTGGTGTAAAGTGAAATGTTCCCGCCGAAAACCGCCTGAATGCTGGCGCCAAAATTTCCAACAATGGAGCGCGACCGCACAATGATGCCGCGCACGACGCCGAACGATTTGATCACGCGGTAACCGGGCAGATCAAATGTCGTTGTCGTCAATGGATGTGTCAGACTCATCAGCCAACGATTGAACACGACGGCACGCGCCGACAAAAGCGAAAAGTTCCCCGTTGGGAGTTCCGCCTTCAGGCGGTTTGGCGTTTGAGGCCGCCTTCAGGCGGAACTCCCAACGACACAACGCTACCGCTTGATGCGGCGCGCTCACGGCGAGAGCCACGCAAACGCCGGCAAATTCCGCAAGCCCGTGAATACAAGCACGGTGACGAGAAGCGCCCACAACATCATGGGCGACACAATGAACGCAGCCGGTCGGTTTCGGATTTTTTGCATGACAAACCATGCGCCCTGCGCCGTCAACGCCGCGAGCGTCAGAACGAACAGCGCATTGTCCTGCAGCGCGCGGAGCAGGTGGCCGTGCAACAATTGATACGCCGACCGCGTCGCGCCGCACCCCGGACAGTTCAAGCCGGTCAGCGAATGAAACAAACAAATGGGATAAAAACCGTGCTCCGCCGGATCGAAGAAAAACAGAACCGCGCCCGAACCCAGAGCTGCCACCACCAGCACGACAACCGTGAAAAATACGAGCGTCTGCGACGCGGCTGTTTTCGGCGGCGCGGATTGTGATTCAGCGCGCATGGTTCAGGTTCAAAAAGACTTGAAATGCCACCCGAAGTTCGGCGGGTGGAATGCGAATTTGAGCAAAGCCAGCACGAATCCCAAAACCAGACTCGCGGCCGAAAGGATCAGTCCGGCGATGGCCAGCCCGCGGCCTTCGTAAAGTTCGGGATGCCGGTTGATTTGCGACAGCCCGATGAGCGAGAAGACCAGTCCGAGGATGTTGAACGGACATCCGCAGCAGCAGGTCAGCGACAAGATGCCGAAAATCAGTCCTGCCGTTGCAAAGGAATTGGTTTTGGGTATTTGGCCCGCCATTGAAGTCCCCGGCCTTGGCGGCGCGATTGTCGGCGGAATTGGCGGCGCGAAATGCCCCGCAAATTCCGGCAGCACGCCGAGCGGTTTCCATTCCGGCGCGCCGGGCGCGAGCGTTGGCGTCTGCGCGTTGGCACGGCCTTCGGCAATCCACTGCCGCAACTGCCCGGCGGTTGCCGGACCGTATTCTCTGCCGTCCGCTCCAATGATTTTATACATACGCGCCTTTCTACTCACCCTCGTTTTCCCCGGCCACACAACCGGCGTCCCGGCACACGCCCCGTTTCGCTTCGGCGACAAAATCCAGCAAAATTTTCGCCGTGGGGCTGGTGAATTTTTTTCGCGCTTCTTCAATTGCCGCCCGCATATTTTTTCCGCTGCGAAACAAAACATGATAAAGCCGCTTCAATTCCAGCCGCTGCTCTGCCGTAAAACCGGCGCGGCGCAGCCCAACGATGTTCAGCCCGCAGATCTCGTTCACCCGGCGCGCCATTGTGAACGGTGGTAAATCCTGGCTGATGCCTGAACCGCCTTGCATCAGTGCCAGCGTGCCCACCCGGCAAAACTGATGCACCAGACAGTTGCCGGAAATGAACGCGCCGTTCTGCACGACGGCGTGCCCCGCCACCATCGCGCCGCCACCCAGGATTACATGGTCGCCCACCACCACGTTGTGCCCGACGTGACAGTGAGGCGTTAGAAAATTGTGCGAGCCGACAACTGTTTCCCCCTCCGGCGTGTTTGAGCAATTCACGGTGACATGTTCGCGAAAGCGGTTGTGGTCGCCGATGCGCAGCCGCGTCGGCTCGCCTTTGTATTTCAAGTCCACCGGCTCGTCACCAATGACACAGCCGGCGTGAAACTGATTGTGCGCGCCGATCGTCGTCAGTCCCATGAGATAAACGTGCGGCCCGACGACGCAGTGCGCGCCCAGCTCCACGCCTTCGTCAATCACGGCATACGGCCCGACGCGAACGGTCGCATCCAGCCTCGCTTTCGGATGAATGATGGCTGTTGGATGAATCACAGGATAAAAGTGGCGCATTCGGCTTGATTGCCAAGTTCAAAATGCCGCACGGCCCGAAGCTGCTTTGTGCCTTCGCAGTGCAATACCCCAAATTCCTCGCCGGCTGCGAAGCCTTGGCCGGAGTGCGCCCGTCCCCGGGCGCAGCAACATCCTCAGTCCGAAGCGCATTGGATTATTCACCAACCTTCCTTCCACCGCACGTTGCTGCAGCCGGGGACGGCTGCACTCCGTTTTGGTTGCGGCTTGGCCGCGTTAAGCCTTCGTGTTAAATTCCACCGTCCAAAATGAGCGCCACCACCCAACCTAAAACGCCGGCCAGGCAGAATTCGAAGCTCGAAATTAGAAGTTTGCCGGAGTTGCTTGCGCCCGCCGGCGATTGGGATTGCGCCCGTGCCGCTGTCGAAAACGGCGCGGACGCGATTTATTTCGGCCTTGAAAAATTCAATGCGCGAATGCGGGCGGACAATTTTACCGGGGCCGATCTGCCGAAGCTGATGGCCTTCCTCCACCGGCGCGGCGTGCGCGGTTATGTCACCCTCAACACGCTCGTCTTCGAGAACGAGCTTGCCGATGCCGAAAAATATCTGCGAACGATGATTTCGGCGGGTGTTGATGCGGTCATTGTGCAGGACGCGGGCATTTGCCGGCTCATCCGGCAACTCTCGCCCGATTTTCCGATTCATGCCTCGACCCAGATGACCATCACCAGCGCCGCCGGCGTGGAATTTGCCCGCGACCTTGGCTGCTCCCTGGTCGTGCTCGCCCGCGAATGTTCGCTCAAGGAAATTGAAAAGATCCAAAACACACATGGTAGGGCGGGCAGTCCCCTGCCCGCCGCCCAATTACCCGCCAGCGACGGCGCGCAGGGGACTGCGCGCCCTACCCGGTTGCCCTTGGAAGTTTTCGTTCACGGCGCGCTCTGCATCGCCTACTCGGGTCAATGCCTCACCAGCGAGGCGCTGGGCGGACGCTCCGCCAATCGCGGTGAATGCGCGCAGGCCTGCCGGATGCCTTACGATTTGATTTCCGACGGCAAATCAGTTCCGCTCGGCGACCGGAAATATCTGTTGAGTCCACAGGATTTGGCCGGGTTGGAAGTTTTGCCGGAATTGATCCGTGCCGGCGTTGCCTCGCTGAAAATCGAGGGCCGGCTCAAGTCACCGGAGTATGTGGCGAACATTACGCGTATCTACCGACAGGCACTGGATGCGCTAAGTGACGAGTGGCATGTGACAAGCGACGAGAAACGACCCGCGCACGATGCCCCCTCTTGTCACCCGCCACTTGTCACCCGTCACAATCAATACGACATGGAGATGGCCTTTTCCCGCGGCCTGCACACCGGCTGGTTCGGCGGCACCAACAACCAGCAGCTTGTCCATGCGCGCTTCGGAAAAAAACGCGGCGTGTACCTCGGCGAAGTCGCGCGCGTTTTGCGCGATGGCGTGACCGTCCGGCTCGAAGGCCCGTTGAAACCGGGCGACGGCGTGGTGTTCGACGCCGGCAAACCGGAAGAAAACGAGGAGGGCGGACGGGTGTATGAAGTCCACCAACAACGTGCTGCCGGCGTCCCGCCGGCAGTTCTGAAAACAACCCAAACCAAGGGAGCGGGAAGGGCAAGCATGGCCCAAGAAAGTCAGTCCTGCCGGCAAGATGCCAGCAGCACGCTGGAAACCGTCCTGCGCTTCGGCCATGGCGACATTGATTTCTCGCGCGTCCACGTCGGCGACAAGTTGTGGAAGACCAGCGACCCGGAACTGGACCGGCGATTGCGTCAAAGCTTCGAAGGTGACGCGCCAAAGTTTCAGCGGCCCATTGAAATCGAAGTGCATGGCGCTGCCGGCAAACCCCTCACACTCATCGCGTACGATGAATTCGGAAATGTCGCAAAAGTCGAATCATCCATGCCGCTGGCGAAAGCCGAAAAGCAGCCGCTCACGACCGGACGTTTGCGCGAGCAACTGGGTCGGCTGGGTGGAACACCATTCCGGCTTGGCGAACTGGAAAATAATTTATCGGGTGAAGTTTTATTGCCGGTGAGTGAGTTGAATCACCTGCGTCGCGAAATCACGGGGGAATTGGAAAAGCTTCGGCTGCGACCGAAGCGGTGGCAACTCAACGTGCTGCCGGCATCTTGCCGGCAGGTCCATTCCAGAACTTCCGGCGGGACGCCGGAAGCACGTTTGGCGAATCTCATCGTCCTCGTCCGCAATCTGCCCCAACTCGAAGCCGTGCTGCAGTGCGGCGTGACGACCATTTACTGCGAATTCGAAGACCCCAAAAAATATCGCGATGCCGTGGACGCCGTGCGCGCACACCGTCCCTCAACTCTCAACCCCTTGGCGCGGCGAAGCGGAGCGGAGACGGCTCAACCTTCAACCGTCTTCGTCGCTCCTCCGCGCATCTTCAAACCAGGCGAGGAATGGACGCTGGAGCAGGTGCGCTCCTGCAACGCGGATGGTTATCTGGTCCGCAATTACGATCACCTGAAGTTTTTCGCGAACGACCGGCGCATTGGCGATTATTCGCTGAACGTGGCCAACCGGCTGGCGGCGGATTATTTTAAAAACCGGTTTGCGCTGGAACGCGTCACCACGAGTTACGATTTGAATTTTCAGCAACTTGAAGCGCTGTTGCTGGCCGCGCCGCCGGAATGGTTCGAGGTGACCATTCACCAGCACATGCCGATGTTTCACATGGAGCACTGCGTCTTCTGCGCGTTTCTTTCCAACGGCACGGATTTCCGGAACTGCGGTCGCCCGTGCGACGTGCATGACGTGCGGCTGCGCGACCGCGTCGGCGCGGAACATCCGGTGAAGGCCGACGTGGGCTGCCGGAACACGGTGTTCAACTCGCTGGCCCAGACCGGCGCGGAATATGTGTCGCGGATGATCGAGCTGGGCGTGCGGCATTTCCGCGTGGAATTCCTCAACGAAACGCCAGACCAGGTGACGGAGACCATTTCAAAATACCACCGGCTTTTGCGGGGCGAAATTTCTGGTACGCAACTCTGGCGCGAATTGAAATTAATGAACCAGCTCGGCGTCACCCGCGGTCAGATGGGGAAATAAATGTTCCGGCAAACTTGTTTTCCCCGCTTGACTTTGCGCGTTAAAGGCTCTAAATAGTCTATATGACGACGCTAACCATCACCAAAGCGAGGGTAAATCTTTCCGCGTGGCTGGAAAGGGCCAAGCAGGGCGAGGACATCGGCATTGTGTCCGGCGACCAGATTGTGGCGCTCCGGCCCGTGACGGTTTCTTCGGACGACTATGCCTGGCGCGAATACGGCGCGACGCCCGCGGAGTTGCGGCGGTTTGAAAAGCGCATGGAGCGGGAACTGGCTGCCGAACGGAAACGCGGCGGGATTAAACGCTTCTCCGGCAATCTGGAAAAGGACCTGGCTGATTGAAACCGCTGGAATTAAGCGGGGCCTTTCGTGCCGCAGTGCGGAAGTATCCCAGGGAAACGCGCGGCAAAATCGGCCGGGCCTTGCAGATTTTGGAGCGGGATTTCGGCCATCCGCACCGGCATCAGGGGGTGGGCATCCGCAAACTCGCCGCAACCTGGTTTGAATTGCGGGTTGGTCTGGACCTCCGCCTTATTTTCCAAAACCGCGCCGACTGCCTGTGGTTTGTAATGGCTGGCAACCACGACGAAGTTCAAAAATTTCTTCGCGGCCTTTGATTTCCGGCGCCCAGCTCTGGCGCGAATTGAAACTGATGAACCAGCTCGGCGTAACTCGCGGTCAGACGGGAAAATGAGTCGTCTGCGGTTGCTTTACCGGTCTCGCCAGCCAAGCCCCCAAAATTATGAGTCCGTAGCCCATCCAGAGTGCCAGCATGATATGCGATGCGGAGAAATATACCGCGTATAGCTCTTGAGACTGCCGATCCACGCCTGGATTCATCACTACCAACATCAGAAAAGCCAGGCAAACGTAGACCGGCAGCAACCCTAACATCCACCGACGTTCCGCCGCAGCCATTCGGTGCAGAAAACAAAATGGAATCAGGCACGGTACCAGATAGGGCCAACCAAATTCTTTTCCCGCCATGATAAAATACAAGCGGGCTTGGCCGAGAAAGAGTCCGACACCGACGGTCGGATTCATCCTCTCGTATTGGCCACGAGTAACCATGTGAAAGAAGCCTTCCACTGTGCGGGGATAACCCCAGTTCACCGGCGGATTCGTCATCGAGGCAATTGGCGGGTAGAAGTAAACCGCCAGACCTAGTAAAAACAAGCCGCTACAAATCAGGATGGCCTTCCATTCCGAAAACGCCTGACGCGTTTTTATCACAAGCCCAATGCCCATCAAACAGGTGATCACGCCCAGCAATATGTAAAAAAATTGCCCGCCGCCGCCTCTGAGCGACGGGAAATGGCCCAGGCAAATTCCGCCCAGCCCAGCCAGAAACAAAAAGCCGGCAACCAGGAACATGTCCCGGCCGGTTTTCGGATTTCCGGTCATGACTAGAAACGGGATGGCTGGCGCGAAAGCGAATTCGATCTGGCTGTTCGTCAACAACAGCCCGTAAACCAGGGCGGCGCCATAAAGATATCGTTTCAACTCCGGCTGGAAATTCCAGCGCATGAGCAGGCACAGGACGAGACAAAGTAATAAAATACTCAACGGCCAGACGGCCACCATGACCACTTGAGGCCAGAAAGCGCCATTCAATCCAAAAACCATTCCCGCCACGTAGCCGCAAATCGCACGGAGCCATTTCTCTTCTTTTGGCTTTAATCTCTGAATGTCGGGCATCTGGTCCAAAATGGCCGTGCCGCCCCGTGACACCATCAGGGCAATCAAGCCGCAGGCCAAAGCACCCGCCACGGCCGAGGAAACGGCCACGCGCCAAGCGATGTTCGAAAACGGCAGCAATTTGGTGAACACCCATGCCCATAAGGTCCAAAGTGGATATCCCGGGGGAGACGACACACCGCCATACGCGGCCGCAGTGGACCAAACTCCTGAATTGTCCAGGCCCACATTTGGACTGAGCGTGAAAAGATAAACCACCAGCGCCAGCAGTGTTGTAGCGCCAAAGCTCAGCCAATCAGCTTGTTGAAAGAACGGCGCGCTCTGCGGCGCGGAGGGCATATCGCCGGACTGGCCGGCGGACTTATCCGATTCCGCGAAATCACAATCTGCATTCATTGGGCGCGCATAATATCCGCAATACCAACCCGCCATCCAATAGACACCGCCGAAGACAAATTTGTATAACGCTTTTAAAATGAATGCCAACGCGCAATGTTTAAAGCTGGAAATGCTCCAGCGTCGCGCGACTCGGCACTCAGGCCGCCTCGTCCAAGGCAACGGAGACGCGCAGACCCAAGGGTTTCAAAATTTCCTGCAACGTGGCCAGCGTGGGATTGCCATTTTTCGACAGAATTTTGTAAAGGCTCGGCCGTTTGAGGCCCACGCGCCCGGCCAGACTGCCCATGCCGCCGCCGGCTTCCACCACATCTTTGAGCGCAATCAGGAACGCGGCGCTGTTTTTCTCCGCCAGTACCTGGGCGAGATAGTCGGCGGCGTAGTGCGGGTCTTCCAGCCGTTTGAGCAGGTCATCTCTATAATTTTTCAGACGCATATTTCGTAAATTGTTGCCATAATTCCTGTGCCCGGCGGATGTCGCGTGCCTGGCTGCTTTTGTCGCCGCACCCAGCAGGACGACGATTTGCCGCCCGTGAAGTCCGTAATACACGCGGAGTCCCGGGCCAAAGGCGATTCGCAACTCAATCACCCCGCCGCCCACGGATTTGCAATCGCCGAAATTTCCAGCGCGCACGCGGGTCAGACGGGCGTCCACCGCCACCTGCATTCTTTGGTCGCGAAGGGAATCGAACCACTCGTCAAACGGGACAAGTCCGTTCTGAAGCTCCAGCTTCTTGATTTCCCTTTCGAGCACCGGAAGACTGTAACCTATAGATGACAATGCGTCAACCTCTTACCGGAAGTTTTTCCATGGGGCACTTCAAGATGCGGTCCCTGCCGATCCGCCGCCACTGCAAGGATTCCTTCAGGGTTTGAATTTATCCGGAATGAGGAATCCAGGAAGGCAGGAGAAAAGCCGGTTCATGGTTTCATGGGTTCCTTATTGAAACCAAGTTGCGGGTGGATGGTTCCGGCAGGAAAAGCCACTGCGCTTCCGCGCCGGTCCCGCCGGAGCCGCTCCAGCCCGTCTTGCACGAGAAAATCGAGCGGTTGAACTCCACTGGTGTCAATCGTGGGTGACGTCTTGATTTGTCGCGGAGCGCGGATTGTCCCCAATCCGCAGCGGCTGGACAGGTCAAATGCGCTGCGAGTTGAGACAACTCGCGCTCCGCCCCGGCAGTTGCCACGGAATCTCCCGGCTTGCTTTGGAGGGTGTTTTCGGCCAACAGTGAGGCATGGTTGACCGCGCGCAAATCCGTAAATTCAGTCAGGCTGTGGCGCAACAGTTCCGTCCGAACAAAATCGTTCTCTTCGGCTCCTATGCCTACGGCAAGCCCACGGACGATTCGGACGTGGATTTGCTGGTCATCATGTCCCGCACCCGCGCGCGTGGTGAACGAATGTCGGTGCGCATCCGGCACGCCGTTCGCCGAAACTTTCCGCTGGATTTGCTGGTGCGGACGCCGGCGGAGGTAGGCAAGCGATTGCGATGGGGCGATGGTTTCCTGCAGGAAGTCATGGAAAAGGGCGAGGTTCTGTATGAAGCCTAGCACGCGCGAGTGGGTGAAAAAGGCGGAGAATGATTTCAAGGCCGCCGGCCAGCTTCTCCGCCGCCGCAAAGACGTGGTGCCGGACGCGGCGAGTTTTTTCTGCCAGCAGTGCGTGGAGAAGTATCTCAAGGCGCGGCTGATTGAGGTGGGCATTGCTTTTCCCCGCACGCATGATTTGCTGCAACTCCTGAATCTTTGTCTCCCGGTCGAGCCGCTGTGGTCGGCTTACGCAAAAAGCGTGGATGCGATGTCGGACTACGCGGTGGATTTTCGGTATCCCGGCCATTCCGCGACTTTGGCGGAAGCCCGGCGAAGTTTCAAAGGTTGCAAGGCCATTCGCCGGGAAGTCCGGTTGAGCCTCGGTTTGCCGGTGTGATTGACCTGTTCCTGCGGACAATTTTGAACAGCCCCGCGCGGTTCATGTTTGCCTATTTCGCCGCAGCCGCAAAGATTCCTTCATGGTTTGAAATTATCCGGAATGAGGAATCCAGGAATGCAGGAGAAAAGCCGGTTCATGGTTTCATGGGTTCCTTATCGAAACCAAGTTGCGGGTGTCTGGTTCCGGCAGGAAAAGCCGCTGCGCTTCCGCGCCGGTCCCGCCGGAGCCGCTCAAGCCCGTCCGGCACGGGAAAATCGAGCGGATGTGCTTCAAGACCGCACATTTTCCAACTTGCCCGCGAAAATAAACGCATTATCTTTTCAGTATGAGCACAGCGACCGCGCATTTGCTTGAAGAATTCGAACAGCTTTCTCCCGGCGAGCAAAAGGAGTTCAGCCGCGTCATTCTTCACCGCACGGCCCAACTCGATTACGCCGCGCCCACGGATGAAGAGTTGACCGCCGCCGCCGCCAGCGTCTTCGCCCTGCACGACAAGGAGGAAGATGCCTCGGCGCGGTGAAGTTTGGCTGGTTGACCTCGGCCTGGCACAAAAGGTTCGGCCCGCCTTGATTCTGAACATCCCCTATCAAGACGCCGACCGTGCGCTCATCACAATAGTCTCGCATTCGACAGCGCTTCGCGGTTCGGAATTTGAAATTACCGTTGCCGTTCCCTTCCTCAAACAGGGCGCTTTTGTCGTCCAAAGCCTGATTACAATTCCGTCCAAACTGGCACTCCGTAAACTTGGCGGCCTGACTCCCTCGCAGCTTGTGCCGGTTGAACAAGGAGTTCGGCGCTGGCTTGGCTTGTGACGAAAAGGCCATCCGCCGGGAGGTCAGAGACTCCTCACGTCGTCTCCTACTATAATCACGAACGGTTTTGCGGGTGGATGGTTCCGGCAGGAAAAGCCACTACACTTCCGCGCCGGTCCCGCCGGAGCCGCCACCAGCGCCGTCAGGCGCGGCATCTTTGTAGAACCACAAATTGAAAACCCTCACCCGGCCTGCGGCCACCCTCTCCCATCCGATGGGCGAGGGACAAGCTCCGTAGGCGCGGTATATTCCAACCATTCGCCGATGATGCCGCTCCTACGGAGCTTGGAATTTTCTGATTTCAATTTTCTACAAATATGCCAGCCCTGACGGGCTTGGAAATTCGTGTCAATTCGTGAAATGGACTCGCTCGCACCCGCTCGCTTGGCCCTCGCGGGCCTTCGCCTCCGGCAAATTCCTTTCGCCGCTTCCCAGGCGGCTCAAGTCGCGTCAAAAAACTCCGCGCCTTTGCAAATTCCGCCGCCGCCAGGATTCCTTCAGGGTTTGAATTTATCCGGCGTCCGCGCCGGCAGGGAGTTGAACAGAAGGCAACCAAGGGAACGAAGAAAGAAATGTGCAGTCTTGGTTTGCTTCGTTTTCTTCTGCAAAAGTTTTTGCCTTTTCGGCTCGGCCGGAAATTTCCCGGTCAGGCCGCCGCCAGGACGTGTCGCGCGTGGGCGATTTCGTCTTTGGCAATCTGTCGAATCTGATTGGCCAGCAGCGTGACGACGGCAATGGTTTTCCCGGCGAGCGTCATAAATTCCACCGTGCAGCCTTTGCCGCCTTCATGAACGAGCACGACCGTGCCAATGTCACCCGCGCTCAAGCCGTGTTCCGGCAGGTCGGTCGTCAACACCACGTTGTCGAGTTCTTTGATCATCGCATCAGGCATCCAAAGGCTATTTACGCCGCGACCACTTCCACGCGCGGAGAAAAGCCGAGCTGATGCAAAAGCTGCTCGCAATCCTCCCACGCGAGACCGAAGGCGCGAACATCCGCCACCCCGAGGCGGGCGATGACGGCTGAAATCGTCCCGGCGTCGGACCCGGCAAACTCACCATCCATCAAGGCGCGTTCCGCCCAATCCACCAACTGCGCCGGCGTGATCTCGTGATGAAGATACGCGGCGATTTTGTCGGCGACGGTTTGTTTCGTGATCGTCATGGTTGTATTCTACACTTTCTGATGGCCTTTATCCACCGGGAATTTCTCGTGAATTTCAACCGGCCGGCCCGTGTCGTCGTAAATCTCCTGCCAGAAACGCACGGTGGTTTCCCCGGCGTCCACGTCCTTCAAATACCGCGCCCGCCAGCCGGAGCGTCCGGTTATGTCCGGATGATAACGCCGTCCGCCGCCGGGCAAATCCTCCCAATGGCCAAATTTCTTTTCATTTTGATGGCGCGAACTCATGGCATCCGATGGCCGACAGCGGAACAGAACTGGGCCGGCGATTCAATTCAAAAACCAGACGGTTGTTCTCATTTCGCATTCTGAATTGATCCCGCCGCAAGGATTCCTTCAGGGGTTGAATTTATCCGGCATTCGCGCCTGCTTGGCCGCCCTGGTCAGGCGGGTTTTGCGGGTGTCCGGTTCCGACAGGAAAAGCCACTGCGCTTCCGCACCAGTCCCGCCGGAGCCGCTCCAGCCCGTCCGGCGCGGGGAAATCGGACGGATGAACCCGCGCCGGCAAGGAGTTAAACCCGAAAACCGAAATATGAACCGCGGATTTCACGGATGATAAACGGATTTCATTTGCGGCGCATGCTTCGGACTCATCCGGCTGGTTTCGTCTCCAAGTTCTTGGTCATCCGCGTCATCCGCGTCATCCGCGGTTTCATGACTCGCAACTTGCAATTCAAGCCGCCTTGTCCAAAGCGACGGAGACGCGCAGGCCCAGGGGTTTCAACATTTCCTGCAACGTGGCCAGCGTGGGATTGCCATTTTTCGACAGAATCTTGTAAAGGCTCGGCCGCTTGAGTTCCACGCGCCCGGCCAGACTGCCCATGCCGCCGCCGGCTTCCACCACATCTTTGAGCGCAATCAGGAACGCGGCGCCGTCCTTCTCCGCCAGCACCTGGGCGAGATAGTCGGCGGCGTAGTGCGGGTCTTCCAGCCGCTTGAGCAGGTCATCCCGATAATCTTTCAGACGCATGTTTCGTAAATTGTTGCCACAGTTGTTGCGAGCGGCGGATGTCGCGTGCCTGGCTCACTATTTCCGATTTTCGATATACGATTTACGCGATAGGCCTGGATTGTTGCAAGACTCGTCAATCGTAAATCGCATATCGTAAATATATCAGAGCCTCCTCACGTCGGCTGCTACAATCTTAAGAATAGAAATACCCCTTATGCCGAGCTCGGCATAATGGCTATTTTGCCTAGCTCCGGGTAATGCCGAGTAGTTGGGGTGATTCTTCAAAAACATGAAGAATCACCCCTTTTTTCTTTTCCTGACTCGGCATTATCGAGTGCCATTCCTCGCGGTTTAACCTCACAAAAAGAAAGGAATGCATTTATGAGTAAGCGGTTTCGTAGTTATCCCAAAACGCTACAGCCCCTGCAATCAGGTCCACTTGGAAAGCATCTGGACAAGTTCGCTGCGCTGCTGGTTCAACAGGGCTATTGCAGTGTGACTGGCTGGAATATGCTTCGATTGGTTGCTGATCTGAGCGGTTGGATGGTTCAGAGAAAGCTGCGGGTCGAAGACCTCAATGAACAGCAAACCACCAAGTTCCTTGGCTGGCGCTGGCAACGTGTTGTTCACCGAAGTGGCGATCAATCCACCTTGACGCTTTTACTCCGACACTTGCGTCAGGCGGACATCGTCCCGCCGCCGGTGTCTCCGCCACTGACTTCCATAGATTTGGTCGAACGGGACTACGGACGTTTTCTCCGACAGGAACGGGGCTTCATGTCAGCGAGCGTGGGCCAGTATCTGTGCGTTGCCAGACGCTTTTTATGGCATCGGTTCCGCGGTGGAAAAATCCGGCTGAAGGAACTATGCACGAAGGATGTGACCGGTTTTGTTTTGAAGGACTCGTCCATTCGCGGTCGTCGCTCGACTCAACTGATGACCTCGGTGTTGCGCAGTTTTTTGAATTACCTTTTTCAGGAAGGCAGGACCGCCACCAATCTGGCAGCAGCCATCCCGGCCACTGCGGGTGGGCGATTGTCGGAACTGCCCCGCTATCTGGAGAAGGCGCAGGTGGAGAAGTTGCTGCGATGCTGTGACCGTCGCAGTAAAGTGGGTCGGCGTGACCATGCGATCCTGGTTCTGTTGGCTCGACTCGGCTTGCGCGCCGGCGAAGTGGCGTGCCTTGAGTTGGATGACATTGACTGGGCGGCCGGGGAACTGCTTGTTCGCGGCAAGGGCAATCGCATGGATCGGATGCCTTTGCTCCAGGATGTCGGCAAAGCCGTGGCGGATTATTTAGAAAGAGGGCGGCCACCCTGTTCAACGCGCCGTGTCTTTGTCCATTGCAAAGCGCCGTATGCAGGCTTCGGCAGCCCGCCCAATCCGGTTTGTGGGGTCGTTCGCCGGGCATTGGCACGTGCCGGGTTGAACCCGCGAAATCGAGGCGCGCATTTGCTTCGCCATTCTTTAGCCACAAACCTGCTCCGGGGTGGAGCTTCCCTGACGCAAATCGGCCAGGTGCTCAGGCACAAACAAACTCAGACCACCGAGATTTACGCGAAGGTCGATCTGAACGCATTGCGCGCTCTGACTCAACCATGGCCCGGAGGTGCGCAATGAGCAACTTAAGCGTTCATCTCAAAAATTACCTAAAACTCCGGCGAGGGCTCGGGTTCAAGCTGCATAGCGCGGGTATGTATCTGCGCAACTTTGTGCGTTTTGCGGAAGCAAAACGGGCGCGGTTCATCACGACCAAGCTGGCGTTGCAATGGGCAACCCAGCCGCCGAATACCAAACCGGTGCAACGTGGCAGCCGCCTGAGCGTGGTGCGGCGCTTTGCTGAATATGTGAGCACGGTCGATCCGCGCACGGAAGTTCCCCCGCCAAAGCTTTTGCCTTACACCATTCGCCGACGGCCTCCGCATCTCTATCGCAATGACGAGGTCCGCAGATTGGTTGACGCGGCGTATCAGATTAATCCTGCCAATCCGATCAAAGGCCCGACACTGGGTACGCTGTTGGGATTGCTGGCAGCGACGGGAATGCGAGTTAGTGAAGCCCTGGAGCTGGACGGCGGTGATGTTGATTTAGAGCGGGAGCTTCTGACCATCCGTTTGGCGAAGGGAAACAAGACCAGATTGGTGCCGCTTCACGGTTCGACCGTTGCAGCCCTCCGGCGATACGCTTCCGTCCGGGACAGCGTTTATCCACATCGGGCAAATCCAAGCTTCTTCGTTTGGGAGGGAGGCGTTCGCCTGGGCTATGACTCCGTAAATCGTTGGTTCCTTTTGGTGTCTTGCCAGATTGGGTTGCGCAAACCCGGCGACCAACGTGGCCCGCGCGTGCATGATCTGCGGCATCACTTCGCGATCCAGACGATGCTTCAGTGGTATCGGACCGACACCGATGTCGAAGTGCATTTGCCGGAGTTGAGCACTTATCTCGGCCACGTCCATGTTCGGGATACGTATTGGTATCTCTCGGCGGTGCCGGAACTGTTGCAACTCGCCACCCTGCGCTTGCAACCGAAGGAGGCCGGACGATGAAAACTCAATCCACCTTCTCCGAACTGCTGCAAGCCTACTTCACCCAGCGACTGATGAACGAGTGCAATGCCAGTCCGCACACAATCGCAAATTATCGGGACACGTTCCGTCTCCTGATCGCCTTTGCACATCGCACCCTAAAAAAACCGCCGACGGCACTGACCATGCAGCATCTGGACGCTGCCTTCGTCTGTCGCTTTCTCGATCATCTGGAAAAGGATCGCGGCGTTAGTGCGCGCAGTCGCAACGTGCGTCTGGCGGCCATCCACTCGTTCTTCCATTACGTCGCGCTCCAGGAACCGGCTCTCGGCGCGCTGGCGCAACGCGTTCTGGCCATCAAGAGCAAACGTCACCTCAAAAAGCCGATCGACTTCCTCACCCGGACCGAAGCGGAAGCGCTGTTGTCCGCGCCGGACCAGCAGACGTGGTCAGGCCGCCGGGATCGGGCGTTGCTCTTGCTGGCGCTCCAAACCGGACTGCGTCTCTCGGAGATCATCAGTCTGTGCTGTCAGGACATTGCTTTGGACACGGGCGCTCATGTGCGTTGCACTGGGAAAGGACGCAAAATCCGGTGCATTCCATTGCGCAAGGAAACAGTGGCAACGCTGCGTGCCTGGCTGCGTGAACAAAAAGCCCAGCCTCTCGATCCGCTCTTTCCCAACGTGCGCGGCAAACCGTTGAGCCGAGACGGAGTTCAGTATCTGCTCACCAAACATGTGGCCACTGCGCGCCAGCAATGTCCGTCTTTGAAAAACAAGCGAGTCTCCCCGCACGTCCTGCGACACAGCACAGCGATGGATCTGCTCCAATGCGGCGTTGATCGTTCCGTCATCGCTTTGTGGCTCGGGCACGAACGAATGGACACGACGCAGATTTATCTTCATGCGAGTCTTGAACTCAAAGAAAAGGCGCTCGCCAAGACAGAACCCTTTTACGGCCGACCGCGCCGATACCGCCCGCCCGAGCAACTGATGGCCTTTCTGCAAAGCCTCTGATAATGCCGGGTCAGGAAAAGAAAAAAGGGGTGATTCTTCATGTTTTTGAAGAATCACCCCGACTACTCGGCATTACCCGGGGCTAGGCAAAATACCCCAGCTCCCGCAGCGACGCGTAGTCCTTCGGCCGTTCCGGCGTCGCGCGGCCAATGATGACGTGGTCGAGCACTTCAATCTTCAAAAGCTGCCCGGCCCGGATCAAATCGCGCGTCACCTTGATGTCGGCCTCGCTCGGCGTCGGGTCGCCGCTCGGATGATTGTGCGCGAGCACCACGGCGGCGGCGTTGGCCGCGATGGCGGCTTTGAAAACTTCGCGCGGATGCACGAGCAACGTGTCAATCGTCCCATCGGTGACCGGCTCGACCCGGATCAGCCGGCGACGCGTGTTCAGCAGCAGGACCTGGAGGGTTTCCACGTTCTTCACCAGGTTTTGCTCGCGCAGCAGTTGAACGATGGCCTCCGGGTTGTCGAGCACCGGCGATTCGCGCTGCAAATCCTCCGCCATTTTCCGCGCCAGCGCAAACGCCGCCACCAGCGTCACCGCCTTGTCGCGACCGATGCCTTTGACGCTCCGCAAATCGTCCACCGACGCCCGCGCCAGCGCCTGAAGCGTGCCGAATTTTTGAATCAATTGTTTGCCGATTTCGACCGCGTTCGCGCCTTTCAAGCCGGTGCGCAGCAGAATGGCAATCAACTCCGCGTGGCTCAAGGCGTCCGCACCGAGCGCCACGAGCCTTTCGCGTGGGCGTTCACTGACAGGTTGATCTTTAAGCCGCATGGATTCGCTCATGCAAAATGGTTTAACCGCGAACCAGGCGAAACACACGAAAATTCATGGCAACTTTTTCTGGACAAACCATTTTGCCCGGCGCAAGGTCAAAATCTGAAACGGGATGGGCGGCAAAACAAGCCGTCCATTGTTAGTTGGGTGGCATTTGGGTGTGACGATCTGATTGCAGGACTGTCTGAAGGGTTGTGTGAAAGTTCAACATTAACCAGAAAAGAACCATGAAACTACAGCGAAGCATTTGTTTAACAACCGCACTATTGTTCCTGGCCGTCATCGGCTCAACCGTCAACGCCGTGGAGTCAGTCGTCAATCCCACCGGCACATGGAAAGTAACCGTCTCCAGCACCAACACCCAGGCGCGCCCCACCGCGCAGACCCTGAAACTCACGCTCAACGGCGGCACGCTGACTGGCACGCTCAGCTACAACAGCAGTCCCACTGTCAATGGCAAGGCGCGCGTCTCCGAATTGCCCATCACCGAAGCGAAACTCAATGGAAGCGAGCTTTCTTTCAATTTCACCCATCCTCCTGCGGCGGGGAACGGGCCAAACGCCACCTACAGCTACCAAGGCACGATCAGCGGCGATACCATCAAAGGAACGTTTACAATGGAGTGGATGGGGCAAACGCGCACGAAAAACTGGGAGGCCAAGCGCCTTAATGAGTAGCTCACGGAGGAATCGCACATGCCGCCTAATTTGAGGTAGGCTGCAAGTCTTGATTTCCCCTTCAACCCCATTCGTGTTCTTTCCGCCTTCGCTCCCGTCTTCGTGTTTCACTTCGCCGCGGCAAGTGCGCGACACCCAGCCCGCCGCGGCCATGAACCCTGTAGCGCAGACATTCCTGTCTGCGGGTTCAGGCGACTTTCCAGTCGCCTGTCCGTGCAGCAGTTTAGCAGGAAACACGGGATAGGAATGTCCCGTGAACTCGCAGACAGGAATGTCTGCGCTACACACCGTTTAGCGGCGCAAGGCGCGCAAGAAGTTTGGGCAAATCCTCCCCATTCGTGTGGGACGATGGAACAAAGTTTCTGCGCGCGGCACTTTTCCAAATTTCACCCGCGTGTTAGCCTGCGGCTGCAACATGGAACCG
>Ga0208188_1000449_pt1 | contig 27759 bp, 25 predicted proteins | sample June2015DPH_8_50_FD_184698 | JGI IMG/M metagenome (GOLD analysis project Ga0208188, IMG submission 184698) | Peatland microbial communities from SPRUCE experiment site at the Marcell Experimental Forest, Minnesota, USA - June2015DPH_8_40... | ecosystem: Environmental > Terrestrial > Soil >...
GTTAAGTTTCATAGGCGGGAGAGGATGCCTTTGAGTGAAGGCAAAACCGCCCGCCAAACTTGAAAATGTCAACGATGAACCGAACGTCGCCCAGTCTCCCCTGCCGCGCAGCGGCTCAGTTCAACAAGTCGCCGGAGCCAACCGCCGTTGGCGCTGTCAGTTCCGCTGTCGCGGTTCACGCTGCGAGTCGGCGGTGGCTCAGCTTTTTTCGTTAGCCCACATTCGCGCATGAAAACTATGAGAGCATCAATTCTACTCGCCGCACTTTTGGGAGTCAGTTTCCTGACGGGTTGTGCGACCAATCCATACGCACGGTTTTACCAGAACTACACGAACCAGTGGCCGGTTGCCGTGCAGCAGCGATTGCTTCCTCATTCAGGCGAGCCACGGATTATCGCGACATCAGACTTTCGCACGGATGGCCGGCACTTGCAGGAGCAGGGATATGTTCCCATCGGCATCGCTGCATTTAGTGGCGGATTGGTTGGCCAGCAGCAGTTGATGTGGCAGGCGAAGGCGGTCAGCGCAGATATTGTGCTATACTCCACGCAGTTTTCTCACACCGAGGCGGGAGTCATGGCACTTCCTTTGTATCAGGCGGGGCAGACTTACACGACACAGACCTATGGCACCGCCAACGCTTACGGTAGTGGCGGCTATGCTTATGGCAATTATTCCGGCACCTCCACCACGACCACACCCGGCACTTTCAGCACACAGTATGTTCCATACTCGCGCCAGGTTTATGAGCAGGGAGCTTTATTCTGGCGACGCATGAAGCCGGGCATTTTTGGTGCTCGGCTTGCGCCGATTCCTGACGCGATGCGGAGCACGCTTCAGCGCAATACGGGCGTTCTGGTTGACATCGTGATGCTTGATAGTCCGGCATTTCGTGCCAATATTTTGGAGGGTGATGTTATCATTCAGTTTGCCGATAAGCCGGTAGAGACAGTTCAGCAGTTTATTGATTTGTTGCCATCGTATGTCGGGCAGAAGGTTCCCGTCAGAGTCATTCGAGGCAGCCAGACTTTGGATATTGATGTTCAGCTATGACCATGTGGGCTAACAAGTCGCCGGAGCCAACCGCCGTTGGCGCTTACAGTTCCGCTGTCGCGGTTCACGTCGCGAGTCGGCGGTGGCTCAGCTTTTTTCGTTAGGTGTCATTCGCGTATGGGTTCAAAACATGCGTAGCCAAACAAACCAGCCAAAAGAAAAAACAATAAGCGCCAAAACAAGCATCAAAATGCTTTTCCTATAATGCCCCCAAAAAACAAAAATCATTCCCATGACAATACATGCCTTGGCAAGTATGAGAAGTTTTGGATGTGGGTTAAGCCACCAATAGGGATTTTGGCGTTGATAGCCACTTCTGCTGTTTTCGTTCTTGGATTTTTCCAGTGGCAGACTCAAAAACAGCAGTTTGCCGACGACGAGCGAGCATGGGTTAGCGCAGATACCTTTGGGATAGCCAAGCCATTCACCGCCCAAGATCGCATTACTTTTATAGCCGAGATTAAGAACACCGGAAAGACGCCGGCATTTATTGACGGAGTTGATTATTCGGTGGCATCGTCCGCCCCAAATTCTTCCGACCGCAATTGGTTTTTCTCTGCTATTGCTGACGGCGGCACAATCGCTCCCGGAAACACACAGCATATCTGGATGCGAGAGCCGGCACCGCTTGGAGATGCAGTGTTTCGGTTGCTGGAATCCCAACAGATTGTCCATCATGTCCGTGGCACAGTTCGCTATCACGATGCCTTTGGCGGTAACAAGATCACCACATTTTATGTTGGATTCTCCGGCCCACTCGGAGACGATAAATCCCTGATCCCATCCGAAGAGCCGTCCATTATGAAGTAGGCTTGTTTGAAATATGACCATAACACCTAACAAAGCGCCGGAGCCAACGATGACTGCCCCTAGCATTATGAGTGTTTTCAGTTTCATTGTGTTTTTTGGTTTTGGTTGCGCTGGCTCACGGTCATCGTGGCTCAGCTTTTTTCGTTAGGCGGCATTACACTTTTATATGAACACACCAGACATGAGCATACAGAACGCCCAAAATATTGATCAGCTATTCCAAGTTTGGCGGTCAAGTCGGCCGGACTATGAGTGCTTTTCAAACGACGGAGTATTGGTTGACGAAGCATGGCAAGATGCTGATATTAAGATTGCCTTTATTCTCAAGGAATCAAATGATGATTTCTGCGAAATTAGAGGCAAGAGTCATGGCCCTTGTGGAAATAGTGGTCGGTTTTGGCGTAATCTAAGTATGTGGAGGTTTATTACAGAGAAAGTTAGAAATGGAGAAGGATGCAGTCTTGAGGATACATTGGCAGAAAAAGAAAAACCATTGACAGGCGTTGCCTATATTAATTTGAAAAAGAACGCGGAATGTAATCCAATAAGCGATGATGGAAACATACAGGGCTATGTGGAGCGAGATTGGCCGTTTTTAGTCCGGCAAATTGAAATCATCAAGCCAGATGTGTTGTTTTGCTGTGGGACATTCAAATACATAAGGCATCACTTTGACCTTGTTAGTTTAGGTGAGCGAGTTTTCAAAAGTAAGGATATGATTTTTGTGGATTTTTTCCATCCAAGTGCGCCAAACAAAAGTGACAAAGGAAATTTTGAATTATTATCGCGCATATTAAAAGTAGATGACCATGCCGCCTAATATGAGGATAGACTGCACGGCTCCCTTCAAGAATTAGCCCGAATGTTGGTAAAGCACTGGGCAGCCAATCTCGCGGGCCGGTTGACCAATGACCCGCACCGTTCAATCGCGCGAGATTTGTCCTGGTGGTGTCGGATTTGAAACCAGATCTGCGAAGGGTGGCGGGGCGCAGTGCTGGTGGCAAAGCTGACACGAGCAGGCTTACTCGGGGGTGAATGTTCGCGTGGTTGGCATCTGGCTTGGCCTTCAATCCCGCAAGCCCGATGACAAACACGGGAACAGGAACGGGGGCAGTGCGTTTTCTCACCGCCAAAACATTTTTATTTTTAGTGTTGACGCAAAGATTCAAAGACGTATATTCAAAATCAAATAATGACACCTATTTTATGAAAACGAAAAAAGATGACCGCATCCTCAAGCAGGCAAAGAAATTGTTTGCTCCTTTGAGGGTGAAATCGAGGCATGGCATGATTGCTGTGGAATTACCGAGTAAGGAGATGCCGAAAGGCGTTCCTCGGACAATGAAATACGGCAAGGAAATCCACAATCAGTGGAACAAGAAATCCGTTTTCTTCTGGTGCTTGCATTGTGAGCGGGTATATCGGCAGGGCGAGTGCCGGGAAATTGACGGGTTGCAATACTGCCCTTACGAGGGGTGTAACGGTGATACGTTTATGGATGCCTGGCCGTGGGAGAAAATCCGCGAGTGTGATCCGAGTTATCCGGTGGTTCCTGAAGAGGGCAAGCATTATCCAATGTATCCAGAAAAAGGCAAGCGTGCGAAAGTCAAAAAATGAAAGCCAAAAATGTCCTGCACGGGTGGTGTGCCTACTGCGGCGGGCTTTCCCATGCGACGCCCCAAGGGACAAAAACGGCTGGTTTGACGTGCCAGGTGTGCGGCGGGCCGGTGAAGTCTTTGAACGAATTGACGGAGGAGGAAAAGGCGATGGCGGATATGCAAGCCTGGTTCGCCAAAGTCTGCCGAAACGGAGTGAATGGGCCTTCGCCGACAATGGCGGCAGAGGAGCTTGGGTGCCACCGGTCAATGATTGATCGGTTGGTTGAACGCGGGATTCTTGAAAAGAGCGAATTCCGCTTCAAGGATCGAACGGTGGTGATCATCTCGCGCCGTTCGCTGGCGAAGGCGAAGGAAAACCGGTTGCGCACGGGCAACTGGACTGGACATCCCGTAAAGCGTGGCTCGTGACGGATTTATGAACAGTGACGAAAATAACAAATTAGGATTGGATGACGAATCTTTGAGGGTCAAAGAGGCGGCGGCAATTTTGAAGGTTAATCCGCGCACGGTGTGGCGGATGATTGCCGACGGCCAGTTAACGGCAAGCCGGTTTCGACGCTGCACCCGGCTGGTTCGGTCGCAAGTAATGGGTTATGTGAAAGGCAGCGGAAAGGTTGGTTGCGTATGATCTGCAATGTATTTAGACCGAAACGAAGAATCAACGGGCGGCTGCACGTGGGGCGGCTGTATCGAGGCCGGTTCAAGCTGGATGGCGAATTCAAGGTGACGACGCTGCCGCTGCACACGACCGACAAACAACTGGCCAGCCAGAAGCTGCTGGTGGTGGTGCGCCAGCGCGAAAAGGAACTGGCGGGGCTGACGAGCCGGAAACCGTTGCGGGAAGCGGCCCAGTCGCCCTTGCTGGCCCACCTCGCGGACTTTCTGGCCGATCTGCGGGGGCGGAAGCGTTCGGAGAGCCATATCAAACATCTGGAGACACGCATCAAGCGGCTTTTTAGTGAATGCCGGTGGGAACACCTGCGGGATGTCAGTGCGGACTCGTTTCAACTGTGGCGAGCCCAGCAAAAGGGATTCTCGCCCAAGACGCTGCATGAATACCAGAATGCGGCGTCCTCGCTGTTTGTGTGGATGGAGCGCAACGAACGGCTGGAAAGCAATCCGTTGCGCCGGGTGGGCAAGGTGGAACGCAAGGGCCACGAAACCGTGAAACGTCGTTCCTTCACGAATGAGGAGATGCGGCGGCTGCTGGCGGAGGCGGGGCTTTATGGTTTGGGCTACCTGGCGGCGGTGAACACGGGCCTGCGGCGCAAGGAACTGGCTTCGGTGCAATGGGGTGACGTGCATCTGGAGGTGGACCGGCCGTTCATCTTGGTGCGGAGTGCCACGACGAAAAACCGCAAGGCGAACAAGATTTATTTGAAATCACAGTTGGCGCGGATGCTGCAAACGATCAAGCCGGTGGCGGGCGCGGCGAATGAATTGGTGTTTGCCGGTCGGATTGCTTCCATGCGGAAGATGCACGAGCATTTGAAGGCGGCGGGCATCCCAGTTTGCAACGAACAAGGCTGCAAGGTGGATTTCCACGCGCTGCGGATGACGTACAACATGAATCTGGAACTAGCCGGGGCGTCGGTGCAGGTCCGGCAGGAATTGATGCGGCACAGTGATCCGCGCTTGACAACGGGGCCTTACACGGACACGACGCGATTGGAGACGGCAAGTTTGATTGAGAAGCTGCCGGACTTCCTGGATGAAAAGATGGCTGACACACAACTAGGCACACAAACCACAGGCGCAAGCAGTCCTGCCGTGGCACAAGCTGTCACGGAAAATGGGGGCAAAGGAAATTCAGAAATCATTGAAAACACAGGCGATTGTCCTGCCCTGTCCCTGCCTGTCACAGTCTGTCACGCTGCACACTCCAACGGTGTTTCTGGGGTTCGAATCCCCCTCTCTCCGCCAGTTTGATTTTTGGGACCGGCAGTGACAGCGAGTGACTCTTCGTGATTTTCATCAATTTTTTCAATGGCTTTACCCACTTTGATGGGCTTCAGGCCAATGACCGATGGTGACACGAATTGACCGCCTGCGACTAAAGTTTGTGTGTCTATTTGTGTGTCATTAAACGAAGGTAATTTTCTGACGGTTGCAGCCAATGGCAGTTGCGCCGCGTCTGTGTAGGTTTTCATCGTCAGACGCATATCGCTGTGCCGCGCCAATTCCATTGCTTCACGGGGCGAAACACCCGCCCGTTGCAGGCGCGTGATGTAAGTCATCCGCAACGCATGGAAGTCCACCCGATGACCGCGCTCATCCTCCAGCGGAATGCTTGCGGTCTTGAAATCCGCGCGAATCGCCTTCATTGCTGGCACGCGTTCGGGAAACACCAAAGTTTCCGGCGTCACTTTTCCAGCGGATTTCATCACCTGCAATTCCGTCGCCAGTTCAGGATGCAGCGGGCGCGGTTGTTCTTTGCGGCTCTTGCTCTTTGCCACTGGAACGACATAAAACGGATTGGCCGCGTCCAAATGCAAATCACCCCAATGAAGCGCATTGATTTCACCGCGACGCAAACCTGTGTGCAGTGCGAGCAGATACACCGGTCGGTGCGGTCCTGCCAGCAATTGCCGGGCTTCATCGTCGTTCAATGCCCGGCGGTGGAAACTTTCCTTGCCGCGAGCATCCACTTTGGTGACGAGTTCAAACGGATTGGCCGCGACGCGGTTTTGTTTGCGTAGCCAAGTGAACAGCGCCGACAGCGCCGCCTGATATTCGTTGATGGTTTTGGGAGTCTTCTTTTGTCCGGCACGCCAACGCAGGAATGAATCCGCTGTGGCTTCGCGAAGATTTTGCCATTTGCATTCCCGCATGAGCCGCCGCAACCGCTTGTCCACATGCCGGACGTGATCAGCGGAACGTCCCAACGCCTTCAAATCAGCCACATAGCCGTCCACGAGCCGTTCCATTGGATTTTCAAACGTCTCACGCTGCGCTGCCGGTGCCAGCAAACCGACCGCCGTCCGTTCCTGATCGCGGATGTTATCCCGCAATTTTTGTTCGGCAACCTGCTTGTCAGACACGCCGAGGGAAATGTCACGCGCCTTAACGTCGCCATTTAATTTCAGCCGTGCCCGCCAAATCCGGCTGGAAATCAATTTGCCATTGCGCTGACGTTTTGGCCGATAAATGTAAGCAATCATATTTTTACTTTCGTTCAATTTGCTCCTTGCCCGCTCAACCGTCGAAAATATTCTTTAACTTTACTTTCCAACATCCCCACCACGCCGCCGCTGCGAACCAATGGTGGCAACTCGCCAGCCTCCGCCTTCCGTCTTACCGTCCGCTTGCACACGCCGAAAATCCGTTCCAGCTCGGGCAGACGGATTAGCCGGTCATTAAATTCGTTTTCCGGGTTCATCTTCGTCCTTCCATTTCCATCGCTTTTCTTTTTTGTCCCATTCCATTCCCTTTTGCAGCCGCTTCCGATAAAATTCGGCCTTCTTGCCGGACGCCATCGCCGCCATCGCCTCGGCCAGCAGCAAAAACATATCCTGTTGCCGGTTTTCCGTGCTCAAGGCTTCTTCATACCTGACTTTCCGGTTGCCCTTGTCTTTCGGGTCGGTGCCTGCAAAGTCCAAGGCTTCCTTGGCTTCCTTTTCGGTTTTTGGCTCATCCTCTGCTGCCGCTGGCATCAGCCGTTTACTTACTCTCAAGGGCGTCTCATCCGGCTCATCCACATAACCCATCCGGCGTTTCATTTCCGCCACCCAGGCCTTGCATTCGCTCATGGACAACAGGATGTAGGGGCGCAGCTTGACTTTGCGTTTGGTGCCAAAAAACGTGCTTTCGTTGCGCGTGATGTAGAAAAAGAACGCGGTCAGCTTGCCTTCCTTGATGCGTTTGTGGACGGCTGCTCGTTGAACGGGCACGAACATGGTGACGCCGACGGGTGAAATGCCCACGTCGCCCTTGTAATGCAAGCCGAGGTCTTCAATCCACTGGCCACATTCCGCGTGTGTCCCCTCCCGGCGGTAGGCGCGCGTGCCGGGCGTCGGCTCGCCGACAATCTTGCGCAAATCTTTCGGCACCTCGATGAATGGAAACTCAATGAATCCCATATTTCTTACATAGTATCTTACACGATACAGTTGTCAACCATAAATTTGAGCGGCCTCCCAAGCCAGAGGCTTGCAGGGCTGCTTCGTGAATTCCTAACCAGCCGCAACTGGCGACGTGAGCATTGGCAAGGAGGAACGGAAGCGGCGAGATTTTTTGAGCCGACCCGTAGCATCCTTGCCGAGCGGAACGGAGCGGTATCATCGGCGGCGCAATTCACGAAGCCGGAGGGCGGAAATGCGTTCGTATCTGCGAACCTCGCCGGGTATGACTCAAAACGCAAATGTCATTGGACGAAATGTGGCCCGATTTCGATACCAAAAAGGCTGGTCGCAGGATTTGCTTGTCACCAAAATGCAACTCCTGGGGATTTATATCACTCGCGACATCCTAGCTAATATCGAAACCTTACGCTCAATTGCAACCGACAAACAAATCGTAATTTTCGCCGAAGTTTTTGGTGTGCCGGTGGGCGATCTGTTTCCACCCAAACAGAAATCCAGCGGACGTATCGTTGGATTAAATAGCTAAATCGCGGTTAAATTCCGTCGCCGACCATTTTGCGGATATGCGCGATATGGTCGGCATCGGTTCGGAAATTCACGCGGCCAACTGCGCGTAAATCAAATGTAAGTAAAGTGTTTAGTCAAGCGAGCTGGGGCTGTGGGTGCTCGCGGCTGTCGTGGTCAATTGTGGTGACGAACTCGGGGTCGTGGAAAGTTTTATAAAAGGGCACATTCATGGCGGTATTGTGCAGCTTTGAGGAATTTTTAATCGGGGGTGAAACGGTGCGTTCAAGCAAAGGACAAATCCATTTCTCAGAGCCGATTTGACCCGATTCGGTCAATAGCTCGCCGATGGACCATATATGGTCGGTTAATCTTGCCGCCATTGCCGGCGTTTCACCCTGGAGCGAATGATGAATTCGGCAAAAGTTGTAGTGTGCGATGGAAAGCGCCACGGAATTCTTGAGATGTTCAAGCTTTTTGGAAAATCCCAGTGTCAAGCGGGTCAGCCGCCGGTTGAAGAGCCGCAGGTTCAAATGCGTTCGGTCAATATAGGAGGTGCTGATTTTGTCGAATCGAACCGGCCCGAACACCTGCCGTTTATAGATCGTCTTCACCCGGCTTGGCTCATAACGTCCTTCCGCTGTATTTGAATCCTTCGCTCTGGGATGAATGAATTTTTTGCTCACTTGGCCATAGCTGGCTTCGCCATAGAACGCCCACTTGACCTCATCCTCAAAAAGTTCGTAGCCGTCCGTAGATAATTGGAATGGTCGTGCGACGCGCAATTTTAAGTCCTGCATATATTTTTCAATCGTGCAGGAAGTGCGTTTGCCGATCATCCAGTTGATGATGAACTTGCTGTCCGCGTCCACGCCGAGGAAAATGGATTGCCTTCCACGTTCCGGGTCTCCGGTCAGGTTATTTTTTTCTTTGCAGCCAACAAAACAAAACATTTCGTCAACCTGGACGAAAGGGAAATTGACCTCACGCACCATCTTGTCCAGCAAGAAGGCGGATTTACTGCCCGCCACTTCCAACACCGCCTGAATGGTGTTCGGATGCGTTTTCGTGATCCGTGCCGTGGCGCGGACGCCCATGCCTTCAACCAGGAGGTTTATGATTCGCGTCGCCTTTTTAAGCGGCGTTTTGAGCCTGCCTAGTGGCCGGTGTGAAATGTCAGAAAAAGTTTTCTGGCATAAATTACAGCGATAACGTTGGCAGCGTTCCCCCTGCCCAAAGAAACCATATTTTTTACAGACATTTTTACAGTGAGGACAAATCATATCCACCAACCTCCAATGGATATTATACACGAACCGTCATGCTTTTACAGGTGGCAGGGAATTTGTGTCCCGACCGATTTCTGCGCGCAATGCGTTTATGCAAAAAGCTGCTTACACGCCAGCGGCAGGATGGTCGATTGGGTGCTGATTTGCATTGGCCCAGTATTTTTCCTCTGAGCCGCGCATCATTAAAAGATGCGCAATGACTTCGTCGGTTGGACACATCACTCCGGCCCAAGTATCACCATAATAGCCGATGGGGTGCAGGCAAAGGGCACACAGCCAGTAGGAACACTCTTCGCGCTCACGCATCGCGATTGTCGGTCTGCCTTTCCGAAACAGGTAAGTGACCTGGCTGCGATTACTGGTTTCAGTGAAATGACCCGTCAGCAAATATAACTCGAATAAATCTTGTGGGATAAGACTGGCGAGTTTCTTCTGGGCTTTTTGCTCAGCCTCGACTGGCCATGCCGAGGCCGCCTCCAGAGTCTGTAAAGCAAACGACAATCTGTCCACCTTATCCAAGCTGAACCAGGCGCGGCCCTGCTTATCCTGAAACACAATCACGGTCACTTGGTATCTGTCACTCCACCAGGAATTGACTCTTCTGAACTCGGACGCCTGACGCGGTGGCTCTTGAGGGATAGCATGGCGGACGCCGTTCTCGTCGTAGCATTCCTTCCAGCTAAAATTTTCCATGGCTTTATGCTTGTAACGTGGCTCAAGCACCAGCCGCAAACCGGGGATCGGAATTGGCAAGCCAGACCAATCCTGCCGCCCAATACTTGATTCGGCCAAGTTTCGGGAGGCTTGGGCTAAAGTCACGAGATCCTTGCCGACCTCAAGCTTCGCTTCTTCACCCATGACTAACCTCCGGCTGACCGGCCCACCGCAGTTGCCCGCGCTTCCCCTATCGGGACTTCCTCAGCCGGTGTGCTGCCAATAATGTAAACATTCTTGTCGGCGTCAAACTTGCGGACGCGGAATGTCTCCTTGCCTTGTTTGACAAAAATGGCATAGCCGCGCTTGAGCATGTCGGTAATGGTCTCTTTGGCCTTTTGCACTTCATCCGGCTTGTTTGGGTCAAAGCTGAGTTCAAAATCGCCATAGCCAGTGTTGAGCACGTCGATTCCCGGTAGTGTTTCTGTGTTGTTTTGCATCGTGTGGTATCAGGTTTACAATTCTACTTTTGAGTTTTTGCTTTTCATTGATTCATTTGTTCAGGCCGCCGCCGCATATACACCCGTGTCACGTTCTGGATAGCTTTCGTAAACGTGCTCGAACAGGGCGGAACATTTTTGCCGATAAAGTTCTGGCGTGTAGATGCGTGGCAAGCCCGTGTCGAGCACGTCTTCGATGGTGAGCTTGAGTTGTGAACGGGCCGTGGACTTCTGCCGCCAGTTGAGCACCAGTAGCAGCTTCATTTTGTTCAACAGTTCACGGGCGACTTTCTTGACCTCAGCCCGTTCGTCGGCACTCAACTCAGGTGCCGGACGCGTCAGGATATCAAAGATCACCAGTTCTTCCTCGGTCATGTTCTCGCGGACGTGACGTTCCTGTTCCAGGTTCAAATTGCGGCTCAGTTTCAGCAATTCCTCGAACAACCCCTCAATGCTCTGGCTGCCCTGATTGTAGCTTTCAATCAACTCCTCAAACTTCTCCGCGAAATCGGCGCGGGTTTTATTCAGACTGATCAGTTTTTCCAACTGCGCACGAATCGCTGCTTTCAAAACTTCCAGGTCAGTATTCTTGTGCTTGGATTCCTTGAACCGACTGCGGAGCGCCTCGAAATCAATCTTGGACAAATCCATCACCGGCGCGGGCTTGGCGGGCATGTCAACACCCGTGATGGAAGCGTCGAGCAGCTTGCCGATGTCGCCCATGACTTCCGTGATGTCTGCCGGGTTTGGATTGAGTTTGGTGCGGATGGCATTGGCGATGGCCACAATGCTGGCGACACGACCGGCAAACTCCAACGCCGCCGGGTCGGGTCTCACCGCGCCATAAAGTGTGCTGACGAGTCGTTCGTGGCCGAAAAACTCGCGACGCAACGGGTCGGGCGAAATGAGCGCGTTGACAGCATCATCAATCCGCTGCAACCGCTCCAAGCTGCCGGTGGCCAGTTGCTCAATGGCCGGGAGAATCACCTGGCGCGTGGCGCAAAACGTAGTCGCGGTGTCCACGGCGCGGCGCAAATCTGCAACCAGCTTCGCCTTGTCCTTGACCGGATTCTTGCCGTCTTTGCCCGCGCCATAGATTGCCAGCGCCTTTTCCAACGAGGCGAACACATTGGCATAATCCACAATCATGCCGCTATGCTTGCCGGGAAAAATCCGGTTCGCGCGTGCGATGGTCTGCATCAACGTGTGATTCCGCATCGGCTTGTCGAGATACACCGTGGAACAACTCGGCGCGTCAAAGCCGGTCAACCACATGGCACACAAGAACACGATTCGCAACGGGTCTTCAGTGTCCTTGAATTTCTCGTCCAGCGGCGGCTGCGACTCATTCATCCGCTTGCGATGCGGCAGGATGTCGAGGTCATGCTTCTTCATCTGCTCAATCTCGTTCTGGCCGGGCGACACGATGAGCGCCATGTCCGTGGTCTGCAAAACCCTTAAACGATCTAGCAATTCAGCTTTCCGCGCTGCCGCCAGGTCGTAACGCCCCAATTCTTTTTGCACCCGCCCAAGCTCCGCCGCCCAATGCGCCCGCACCTTGTCGTGCATCTTTAGCGCGGTGGCCTTGTCAATGGACACCACCATCGCCTTGCCAACAAATCCGCGCCCAAGGAAATGCCGCACAATGTCCTGCGCCACCGTTTCCAGCCGGTCGTCGCGCGTGAGGATGTGGTATTGCCGGCCTAATTCCCGTTCGAGCTTGGCTTCCTGTTCGGGGTCAAGTTCCGCCGTCTCAATGAGATTATAGATGTCCTCATTCAAATCCGGGTTCACCAGTTGCAATTCCGGCGTGCGATTTTCGTAAAATAGCGGAACGGTCGCGCCATCCTCGACGGATTGCTGGAAGTCGTAGATGGAAACATAATCGCCGAACACATCTTTCGTCCGTTCCTCGCCCGCGATGAGCGGCGTGCCGGTGAACGCGAGAAACATCGCCTTCGGAAGCGCCGCGCGCATATTCAACGCCAGCGTGTCATATTGGCTGCGGTGCGCCTCGTCCGTGAGGACAATCACGTCAGGCCGGTCGCAGAGCAGCTCCGGCGTCTGAAATTTGTGGATCAGTGTGAAAACGTAGCGATGATTTCCGCGCAGCAACTCGCGCAGATGCGCGCCACTGGCGGCGTGGCACTCGTCGCCTTCCGCTTCGCTCACCGCGCCGGTGGCCTTGAAAGTCTTCGCAATCTGGTCGTCCAATTCCACGCGGTCGGTCACAACCACGAACGTCCAATTGCCCGCCACCTTGCGCAGCACTTTTTGCGCGAAGAACACCATCGAAAAACTTTTGCCGCTGCCCTGCGTCTGCCAGAACACGCCGCCGCGCCCATGCCCCAGCTTGCGCGCGGCGAGCATCGAGACAATGGCGTTGTTCACGCCGAGAACCTGATGGTTCTGGCCGATGACTTTTACCAGCCCGGCTTTGTGTTCCGAAAACAGCGTGAAATTTTCCACCAGGTCAAGCAACCGCGCCCGGTCGCACGTCCCGCGAATCATCACCTCCAGAGACACCCGGCGCGGCTCGTCCTCGCGCTCAATGCGTTTCCATTCAAAAAACCGCTCCCAATCCGCTGTCAGCGAGCCGACGCGACTGTCCGTGCCATTCGAGGCGATGAGCAGCGCATTGAACCAAAACAGCGACGGGATTTGCTGCTTGTAGTGGGTCAGGTTTTCGTCGAACGCCACGCGCGCGGGCACGCCGGGCTTTTTCAACTCAATCACCACCAGCGGCAAACCGTTGACAAAGCCGACCAAATCCGGCCGGCAGGTATAAAGTGCGCCGGTGACGCTGAACTGGCTGACCAGCAGGAAATCATTGTTCGCCGGATGCTCCCAATCTACCACGCGCAACCGCTCCGTCTTCTGCCCGCCGCGCTCCTTGTCCGGCACGGAAACCTTGATGCCTTCTTTGAGCAGCAGATACACCTCGCGATTGGCCGCTTCCAAACTCATGGCCGAACGGTCGCGGGTCAATTCATCCACGGCGGCGGAGATGGCCTCGGACGGCAGCGCGGGATTCAACCGCTCCAACGCCGCGCGCAACCGCGACACCAGCACCACCTCGCCTTTGGTCTCGCGCAGCAGCGTGCCGGTCGCGCCGAAGGTTTCCTCCATTGCCGACACCGTCTGCCAGCCAAGCTCCGCGAACAACCCGATGGCGGGCTGCTCGACAAGCTGGTCTTCGGTGTAGGCGTGGGACATTGTTAATTAACGATTCATTCTTTGCCCAGCAATGCTTGGCCGATTGTCACCATCTGCTCGACTATTTGGCGCTGTCGTGTTTGGCGATCATCCAATCCGGGTTGCGCGTCCAGCGCAAACGCGGCGCAACGGAGCGGCCCGCTCTGGTCGGAATTGGAGAAGTGTTGTCGTAATGTCGCTGCTGCCCGCGCATAACCCTGGTTGTATGCGGTTGCCTCGGCTTGAAATGCCGCAATGGCGGCATCCGGCCCGTCGGCATATCGGCTTACGCCCAGCAGAATGTCATACGCATCTTTCGGCTGTTGTCTGCCGGCAAACGCATTCAACTTGAGCACCAGCAACGCACCGATGCCAGCCACCGGCACAAGTACCTTTTGCGTCACGCCGAATAAATCCCTGCCTTCGACCATGATCTTGCGGCGCGTTGCCAACGCCCTCGTCACTCCCGGAAAAACTCCGGCGGCAACACCTTCAACTGACGCTGTCCCGGTCGTGGCTGTCGGATGCTCCGTGAGGAAATCAATGAACACGTCCATCGTCTCGAACTTCCTCACATAACGCCCATTTTCATCACGCTTGAATCCCTGACCGGCCAAATCATCCGCGATGTTTCCATATTGTCCGCCCTCGGCGGCAAGCGTGACTCCAAAATCCACGTCCATCGTCACAGCACCGGGCAGCAAACCGCCGCCTGGTTTGATCAAATACTTCACCGCCAGTCCGCCCACCAAAACCAAGTCGTCGTGAAACCGTGCCAACGAAGCCCAAGCCGTCAACAACGCCGCTTCCGCGCCTGCCAGACTGCGCGGCGGGTATTCGGCGAAGCTGGCGAACTTGCTCACGCTTTAATCCTCCCAAATCCACTCCATTCACGCAATGCCTGCGCCTGTTCCGGTCCGCGCAAGCCAGCGCGCAACAGATCGAGATAAATCTGCGCGTCACACGCCAGCGTGAACTCGCCCACTTTTTGCGTCTCGCGGAAAACTCCGTCGTCTTTGGGAGCAACCAGCCAGAGCGTGCCGCCATCCGTCACCCGCCGCGCTCCCAGCTCTCGTTCGATTCGTTCATCGGGAAATTTCGTCACATAAGCGGACACCACCGGCGCGATGGTGTAGGGATGCCGCAAGTTCGCGGCGAACCACTGGGTGAACACCAATGACTCGCCCGCCGGAAAATTTTTCAACAAACGCCGCGCGATGGTTTCCAAATCCGATTCCAGCAACGAATACTGGTGCAACGTCGTCCGCTTCCGCCAATCATCCTGCGCCGCCCACGCATCCAGCAACGCCTCCCGCTGCTTCACCTGCAATGTCCGCTCCCGCTGCGCCAGCAAACCTTGTTCAATCAAGTGCCGCGATAAACGCGACACCAGCCCCTTGCTCAAACCCGTGCGCTCCACCAATTCCTTGTGGCTCCACTCGCGGTCGCGATGGCTCAACAATGTCCGCACCAGCCGCGAACCCTTGACCGAAAATACATCCGGTTCAGCCACCGCCGGACGAAAACGTGTCTGCTTCGCGTCCCGTTCGATCAACACGCCCTCCGTGCGCAGCCACAACCTTCCGTTCAAGTCCGCGCAACTCAATCCCCGCTCCCGGCACAGCCGCGCCAGCGTCGCCGAAATGTTCGGTGCGATGAGCAGCAGCGGATGCGGATGCTTTTGCTTCGCCAGAAATTCCACGTCCCGCGCCGCCGGATTCAATCTGAACTCCACCCCAAACGTGATGCGCCGCTTGTCCAGAACCAGTTCCCCGATCGCATCAATTCCCCGTTCGCGACGCGGCTGCCATTTCTTCCAGCGCCAGTTCAGCGCGGAGTCCTCCGCCCAAAGGGCGCGGACGGCCTCGCGCAACTGCGCTTCCGTGGTGATGGTCTTTTGTTTACTCATTGGGTGCTGTTTACTGCGCAGTAAACTCGATGCTTTCAGTAAACTCAAGCGCAATTTGCCAGCAAATCAGCATATCGTGCAATCTTAATTCAAAACCTAGGCATTCCGGCGGCGCTGTGCTTGTGCAGCGCTGGCGTTGCTGTGGCGTTGTGCCGGTGTAGTTCTCGTAGGAGACGAGGTAACGAGTCTCAAATCAGTCAGAGACTCCTCACGTCGTCTCCTACTTTTTAACGGACAACGACACCTGCCCCGACAGCAGACGCGGCAGCAGCAGGTCGCGCGTCCGGCGGAGATTGGCGATTTGAAGGCCAAGCGTCGCGATTTGTGAAAACATCGGCGCGACGTGCGCCCTGAATTTTTCACGCAACGCAGCGGGCGGAACGACCCGGTGCGTTTGGGCAATATATTCTGTCCACTTGAAGTTTGAAATACCGGTGGACTGAACTTGAAACTGCTCAATCTCGCCGGACTCGTAGCCTTCAAGGAATGAAAGATAAAGAAGTTCAGAGCCGTAACCGACGGCGTCGGGGCGAACGCGCTTGCAAAAGCTCGCGCAAATGACGGACTCGTCGCCAAGCGCCGAAAGGAGTTGTGGAGTTACCAGCGAGGTGCGACCGACTGGCTGACCTTTGCTGCCGCCCGATACTTCAAAGAGAATGTCGCCCGCTTGCAGGCGGCGGGTGCGGATATTTTGGACGGTATGAAAACGATGTGGAACATCGGCAACCTGACTCAAACGCGCGTCAGGAATGTCTGTGCCGCGAATTACCCATGCCGGCTCAGTGTAGTCTTCATCAGCAACGTCTTTGCCCCAGCCGCCGCCGATGTGGTCTGTCATCAGAGATTCCAGTGGTTTAACCTCCCAGCCTTTGGGGATTTCGCCAATGAGGGAGGCGACGCGCGGGAGCTTTTCGTGGCCGGGAATTCGGAAGTGCTCAAACCACTCTCGATAAATGGCGCGGGTCATCGCCTCCAAGAATCGGATGCGCTGCTGACTGTTTTCCATCAACTCGTCGTAGGCCGACAGGATGCACGCGATCCGCCGTTGCACCGGAAGCGGGGGAACGCGGACTGGAAATTTCGGAAATGTGATAAGCGGGATACGGTCAACGGTCGCACCCGTCATCATATTGTTGGTGATAACCTCCCTCCAAGCGGGCGAAAAGAAATAGTAAAAAAGAAATCCCCTATCCACCTTGTTTGCGTCGGTGCGAATCAATGCCATGCGCCGCCCCAAACAGCCACGGAATCCTTCGGGAATGATTGCGTAACGATTCAGCGTTGCTTCGTAGGTGAAAACAATGTCGCCTGGCCTCGGCTCAACTCGTCGCGTCCAAGTCGCATAATCTTCCTCGGCAATGTGCCGGATGTCGGACAAATCAAGATGGCCGTCGTCGGTTACGTTTTTTATTCCGAGAAAGACTGGCCCAGATTCGGATGTCTTGGGGGTTGCGTGCGGCCCGTCGTAAAGACCTTCATAAAGCTCGCTGATTGGGACAATGTTCCATTTTGCCTGCATCGCTCAATCCTCTAGAATTTCCGTCACGTTGCCGGCTATTGTTTTTTCAAGCTTGCGGGCGCTGGCATTGAGCGTTTCGAGTTCCTCATTGAATGTTTCGAGTTGCGCCTTAAAATCCTCGTCGTTTACCGCTTCATCGGCAGCCACGCCAACGTAACGACCGGGATTAAGCGACCAATCTTTCGCTTCAATTTCTTTCAACATGGCAGCTTTGCACAATCCGGCGACATCGGCGTATTTAGGATTCTTCCCGAAAACTTCTTTCAATTTCGCGCGGGATTCGTCGCCGCCTAGAGTAAAGTCCAATTCTTCGCCACGATAAAGGCGAACAAGGTTACCGAGAAAACCAATTTGCGCGTGCGTCCAATCGCGGTGCGCACGGTCAATCTGACGGTAAATGTGGCGGGCATCTCTGAAAAGGACTTGTTCGGTTCGCGGGGACGCTCTCCCTACCGTTTTAGATTTGTCGAAAAACCAAAGCGTGCAAGGAAGCGTAACGGTGTAAAAGAAATTTGGACTGACGACAACCATCACATCCACAGCGCAGCTTTCGATGAGCTGCTTGCGGATCTCCAGCTCTGAACTGCGCGCGTCCGCAGCGGAATTTGCCATGACGAATCCGGCGCGGCCTTTTTCATTCAGCGCGGAATAAAAAAGTTGAATCCAAAGATAATTGGCGTTGTCGCTGCGCGGCAGGCCAAACGGAAACCGGCGATTCGCACCAACCTGATCTTTCAGCCTCTCTTTATCAACGGCGTTGACGTTGAACGGCGGATTGGCGAGAACGAAATCAAAGCGACCAGTCGCATCATGGGGGTCGTCGTAATAGCTGATGGCTTGTTTGATGTCACCTTCCAGACCATGCACGGCAAGGTTCATCCGGCACAGGTCGCCGGTGGCGCGCTCTTTTTCCTGACCGTAAATCGCCAGTTCCTTGGCCGGGCTTTTCTGGTGCTCGGACACGAACCGCGCCGATTGCACGAACATGCCGCCTGAACCGCACGCCGGATCAAGAATGCGACCGTGAAACGGTTCAATGATTTCCGTCAGCAACCGGACGATGCTGGATGGCGTGTAAAATTCGCCGCCGCCCTGTCCCTCCGCCATCGCGAACTCGCCCAGGAAGTATTCATACACGCGCCCGAACGTGTCGTAGTCGGATGAAACGGGGATTTCAGAAATCTTCTTGAGCAGTTCCTTGAGGAGTGTGCTGCCGAAGATGTTGTAGGTCTTGGGCAGGACACCGGCGAGTTGCGGATTCTGCTTTTCAATGTCGCGCATGGCGGCATTGACCTTCGCGCCGATGTTTTCGGCTTCCGGGCGGTTCAGCAGATAATCAAACCGCGCCTCGGCGGGCAGATACAGGATGCCCTCGGCGTGGTAGGCGGCAGGTTCGTCCACGCGCGAGCCGCGCCGCGGGCTGTGCCCGTTCCCACCAGACGTGCCGGCTTTTTCCAGTGCGGCGCGTTGGGCGGTGAAGCGGACTTCGGCAAACCGCAGAAAGATGAGGCCGAGCACTGGCGCGGAATACTCCTGCGACTTCAATTCGGAATTGGCGCGCAACTGGTCGGCGGCATCCCAGAGGCGTTTTTCCAGCGCCGCATTGTCAGCATTTTTTTCCGATGGGGCGATCCAGTGCATGAGATTGCTTCAAATCGTAGGTGAACCAAAGTTGCAATCAATGAAAAAGGATTTCCCTTCGCTCAATTCGTGTGAAAATTCAATTTTCCGATGTGGCTTCATGGGCGTGGCGGTCAGCACCCTTTCAACCTGCGGGGTGACTTGCGGGGTGACTTGCGGGGACACTCAGACTTTTGTTTAGTTTAAGGCGCATTGTTTAAGTCATGCTTGAACAATTGCTCCTAAACCAAGCAATTGATGAGACGATTGTTGAACTCAGGCAGCAATGAATTTGTTGTAATTGTCGCCTTTTCCCATGCGCATTTGCCGACAATTGCCGCCTTCAGACGAAGGCGTTTTACATGAGGCACGCTGTTCTCCTTGCGAGTGCAAAATGTTTGTTATGAACCGAATTTTTTCTACCACATTTTTATCGAAAAAGCCGGTCACTTCTTATATCTTACGCATGATGCGACGTGTTTGCGTTGCTAAAATGAGTGGACATTACGACCAAACATGGTCGCGTAGTCGTAATTCCGCAAAAACGAGATTTTTTTACAAGGTAAATATGGCACTCAATACTTGTCTTGGAAAACGCTGCGGACAGAAATAAACCAATGAAAGTGCTGCCGCTCCTGCTACTTCTCGCTTTGCCTGCCTTGGTGCAGGCTCAATTCACGTTCAAGACCAACAACGGTGCCATTGCCATCACGGGCTACACCGGTTCCGGCGGTGTGGTGACCATTCCCAGCACCATTGGTTGCCTGCCCGTCACCAGCATTGGCAATCGGGCCTTTTTCGCTACGCATGTCATCAATGTTCTGATTCCAGATAGCGTCACCGAAATCGGGCGCGATGCTTTCTCGCATTGCGGGTCGCTGACCAACGTCACGTTGGGCAACAGCGTTGCAAACATCGGCGAAGGGGCTTTCAGTCGTTGTCCACGGTTGGAAAGTGTCTGCTGCCGTGGAAATGCGCCCAGCCTTGAGGGACACAGTGTGTTCAAAGGCAGCCCGGCCACGATTTATTATTTGAACGGTGCAACCGGCTGGAAACCGATTTTAGGTGGTCGTCCTACTGTGTTATGGAATCCGCCAGTCCCATTCAGTTATTCAATTGGTGATGATGCGATTACGATTACGGATTACACTGGTCCAAGTGGCGACGTTACAATACCCTATTCTATCAATTTCCTGCCGGTCATCAGGGTTGATGAAAGAGCGTTTTGGTATCGTAACAACATAACGAGTGTCGCTTTCCCCGATAGTCTCAACAGTATTGGAGATATGGCCTTCATTGGATGCACCAGCTTGACAAACATCCTGATTCCCTACAGCGTCACGAACATCGGGAACGCGGCGTTCGCCGGCGACAGCAGTCTGACGGGAATCATGGTGGATGGAGAGAATGCATGGTATAGCAGTGTGGATGGAGTCCTTTACACTCGCAATAAAAAGATGCTGGTGGAATTCCCTGCCGGAAAGATGGGAAGCTATGTCATTCCGAACGGTGTCATCGTTATCGGCGAGAGTGCATTTTCCGATTGCAATAGGCTTACCAATATAGCGATTGCCGCCAGCGTCACAAGCATCGAAGACGCGGCGTTCGCAGGCTGTAACGGCTTCACAAATATTACTTTTCCGAACGGCGTGACGAATATCGGGAATGGAGCATTTAGTGGATGCTTATCTTTAATTAGCGTCACGTTTGGCACGAACGTCGCATACATCGGAAGCTGGGCATTTGCTTCCTGTAGTAGTCTGAATGGCGTTCAGATCCCCAACAAGGTGGTAGATATTGGGATGCACGCGTTCGATTCCTGCCTCAGCCTGACAGAAGTAACGATTCCTAGCAGCGTAACAAGCATTGAGGATGAGACTTTTTTTGGGTGCGCAGCACTGACCAATGTCATGATTCCCGGGAGCGTTACAAGCATAGGGCGGTTCGCCTTCGCCAACTGCACCAACCTGCCCGCGATAACGATTCCAAACAGCGTCAACACTATCTTGTATGGCGCATTTCTAAATTGTAGCGGCTTGAGCAGCATCACAATCCCCGGAAGTGTGAGCAGTATTGTGGGCGATACGTTCGATGGCTGTGTCAATCTGACCAACGTAACAATTCTTAGTGGCGTTACCAGACTTGGCGATTATATGTTCGCCGGCTGCACCAGCCTGGTTAATGTCACCTTGCCCAACAGCCTCATCTGGATTGAGAACTATGTTTTTGATGGTTGCAGTCACCTGACCAACATCGTCATTCCCGAGGGTGTCACAACCATCATGCAATTCGCATTTGCCAATTGCACCAGTCTAACCAGTATCAACCTCCCCAACTCGGCAACAGAGATTGCCGCGGAGGCTTTCATGAATTGTTCCAGCGTGACCAACATCACACTCCCCGACAACATCACGACCATCCGGGACGCCACATTTTCCGGCTGTTCCAGCCTGGCCAGTATTGTCATCCCGGCCAGCGTCACCAGCATCGGAGATTATGTGTTTACTTATTGCACCAAACTGACTGGCATTTATTTCAGCGGCAATGCTCCCGGTGCTGGCGCGGAACCCTTCTACCTTGACCCGGTGATCGCCTATTATCTGCCCGGGACAACGGGCTGGGATTCCACGTTTGCCGGTGTTCCGACTGCCTTGTGGTTGCCCGCCATGCAAACCAGCGACGGTAGCTTTGGCGTGCAGACGAATCAATTCGGCTTCAACATCATTTGGGCCAGCGGCCAGACGGTGGTAGTGGACGCCTGCACAAATCTTTCCAATCCTGATTGGCAACCGGTGCAAACCAACTCGCTCACAACCGGAACGGCTTATTTCAGCGATCCGCAATGGACGAATTATCCCAACCGCTTCTACCGCCTGCGCTCGCCGTAATTTGAACTCCACATTGACCGGCTGTTGCTAATCACGTTGCTAACCATGCAGCGAACCGTCCACAGCCAAGCCACGACCACGGCCAAGGACACGACCGCGAACAATCCGGAGCCACGACGGGCAGTTGCCATACGTTCACATCAGCCGGGAAATGGCGATGAAGTGGAGCATCTGGAAAACTGTTTTGCGGATAGACACCATCCCCTACCGACTTCGGTAGGAAAAATCGCGGCTCAAAACCGAGCGACAAATTGCGACAAAAAGCGGCAACGAATTTGTCGCAATTTGTCGCTTCAACTTGTCGCTTTTTGCCGCCTTGTCGCTAGACGCTGCATGAATTTTCAGTGGGCAATTTGCCATTTTAGACAGGGCACGCGTTACCCCTTATTTTAAGGGGGGTTTTATGGCTCGCCAAAATCTCGCCGATGGTTGCGCGGAGTCCCGCGAGACGGTCACGCGATGGACGCGCAACATCTGGCAAGACATCCTGCGAAATGCTTCGCTCGTGCTAACCGCATTACGAACTTTGTTGCTTCGGATGTTGCCTCGCGTGTTACCACCCTGTTGCGAAGCCAGTGCCAACCATGTTGCTAACTCGCGTGAATCGCCGTCTCATTGTATGGCTCGCTGTGCGTCGTCAAGGTCGTTCCGCCCTGTTGCCCTTCGGCTTCCACCTTGACGATGCTCGCTTCGCCACAAACCCGATGGCGATTAAGGATTCACGCGGGAAGTGTCACGGTCGTTGATGAAAAAGCAAAGCCAGTGAACCACAACCGGCATTTGCCGGACTTGATGGATCAATACGCTTCGGTCTGGCCGTCCTGTTGCGGATGATGACGCGGCAGGACGACCAGACGGAAGCCAAAGGGCAGCCGTGACGAACGCGCAGACGCGGCTACGCAAGCGTTGGTCACGGCTTGGGGGCGTTTCCTGGCTTCAGGCTGGCCTCGAATTCTTCCCGTTCGCTTGGAGTCATCATTTTTACGTTGGCGATGTGCGGTCCGCGTGAACGGTATGGAGAATCTTCTTTTGGCGGCGGCGGGACATTGCCCGCCGAAGCCGTGGTCAGCGCTGGCGTGGCCGGCGTGGGTTTTGCGGCCACGACTGGCACACTTTGAGGCGAGGCCGGGGCATTTGTGACTTGCGGGGTTCTCGCACGTTTGCGCCGTTTTCGTGATTTCCCACCATCTAGGACAATGCGGCCGTATTCGGCCACACGCGCCCGGCTGGTCTTGACGCCATTTTGTTGCAAAATTTCTGCAATGATAGAATAGGATGCCTTCTTGCCGCGCAATTCCGCGATGGAGTCATGGAATGGTTTGAGATTGTTGAATTGGACGCGATGCGAATTGGGCCGGAATTCCTGAACCGCCTTGCGGAGCGATTCAAGATCGGGTGTTGGTATGGTTGGTGTGTTCATAATTTTGGGATGTCATGGTTAAAAGCTGACGATGGAATTTCCACGAGCCGCTTGCGAGATGTTGTATTGGCCGTTGCGCGGACTGCGGCACGCTGTTGCGCAGACGTATTGCGAGTTGTCTCGCAAGTTTCCGGCGCGGACATTGCGCGTCCAAGTCTGGCGCAAGGCAAGTTATCTTGCGAGTCGTCTTGCCGGACGTTCGGCGGCATTGCTGTTGCCACTGACCGGCCATTGCCGGGACATTGCGCGGGCATGACGCGAGACATTTCGCCGGATGTCTTGCCGGATGTTTCGCGCCCATCGCGCAACCGTCTCGCGGGACTTCGCGCAACCATCGGCGAGCAAATGGCGAGTCGAAAAAACCTTAGCTGGCTAAGGGGTAAGGCTTGCACCCTATCAAGGCGGTAGCACATACCCGTGCGACTGCACCTTGGCTTAAAAATGGTTGCATCGGTTTTGACACGTTTCGTGTGCATGAGTGCGCAAATTGATGGTGCAATTAGTGACGTGAAATTGAGCGTGCTGGCGTTTCCCTGTTCGTAGGTGTGCCGAGCACAGTCTGATTGCCGGGGATGTAATTTGATCATGGTTAGTCCATTGTTTCGTTGTCGCAATTCCGTGCCGGGTCAACATCGGTGATGACGATTGGCGGTGGTGATTGATTCGGCGGCCGCGTTGTAAAGATGATGCCGAAATTGACTGTGGCGGAGTTTCCTTGTGACCCTCTCCGCCGCAAGCCGCCGCCCAACACCCAGGCAATCGCTCCCAGGGACAACCAGACGAACACGAGGTAAAGATAAACACCGTAATTCTGGATCAGGGCGTCCAGAGCGTTGAACACGGGATTCAGTACCGTAGCCGAATTTAAGTTCATGGCCGGCCCTCCGTTGAATTGATGATGGCGAGGATTGCCGCCTTGAGTGGTGCCGGCAATTTATCCCATGCAGTGACTACTTGGGACAATTCGGGGCTTGACGGGACTGAAATTTGTGAGTCTCTTTGTGTGTCGTCGTGCGGATTTCCCTTATTATCGGCGGGAAATTGTGGGGTTCGAATCCCCCTCTCTCCGCCAGTCCTCACTTTGGGGACTGGCTGGGACAGACAGGGACAGATTGGGACAATCGCCTTTGTTCACAAGAGGATTTCCCGTTTTAGCGTCATGCTCTGGAGGGACAGATGCGGACACCGGCAGACCAGCCGGGACTAATTTTCGGGAGTCCAGTCGGGAGTCAAGGCCGAATCCGGGCAATCCGTCCATCAATTCCTGCAATGGCAGTTGCCCCATAACCGTTCTCGGCGCCGCCTTTGGCGATCTCTCCGCCCGGCCACGCCGCTTTCGTCGCGCGACGCCTTCGGTTTCTGATTGGTAGAGCGGGGGCCGAACGACTTCGTCGGCCTTTTGCATTCAGTTTTAACAACTGTCAGTGAAAACACTGGAATACGGCGAAAAAGTCTGCCCAAAGTTAATATAAATTGTTGGTAGTGCCCTAATTTGAAATTTATGGCTTCGTCTTCTTTACTTTGCGCTATTTGTGAGGGTCATTGGCCGCACATGAGGCCACCAACCCTTGTTTGCTCATATATTTTAATCACCCCCGCCGTCAAGGTCTCTAGTGAATGACGCCTTGCTACATTCAAACCAAGCGTAAAACAATGAGACGCAATGTAAAGTTGCAACTTCCTAAACATTAGCAGCTTAGAACCAAATGCTGTCTTACCAAGACATATTTTTGAAGAGTGTCAAAATAAACGGTATATTAAATGCATACCTATTCTGTAATGAAAACGCACTCTAATTGGGCTTTGGAATACAAGCACGACGAGCATAAACGTCAAAGCCAAATCCGCATTACGTTTTGGGCGTTTGTTGCGTTGCTCATTTTTGCGCTTTTACTGGCATTCTTTCTTGGGAACCATGCTCTTGTTACATTACTGCGGAAAATGTAAGCTGGGGTAGTTCGCCGCTGCCCACAATTTCATACCACATTACTGCAAACCAACTCTGAATCGCTTTTTTCGGTTCGACGATTTGGCCGGCAGACCATCCGGCTATTTGGGATGCGTAATACGTCAGATGGTTGATGCCATCCATTTTCCAATATTCCACGATTTCGTAATCCTCTTTGCGGCCGGTGATTTGCCGCCGCACCACTTGCACATCCGGCCCCTTGTCTTCGATTTTTACTTCCTTCCCGGCTTTGAATCGAGCGGTGCAGATCAAAGCCTTGCCGTCAGCCACCTGGATTCTGGCCAGTTCCAGTTTCCAATATCGAATCCAGTCAGCCCTTTCCTGGGCGACCCATTGGGGAATCCACAGCAGCTTGTGATAATGTGGGGCCACTTTGCCGGCATTGACGCCGCTCTTGCGCCGCTTGAATTCCTTTTTCCAGATGGCCGCTGCCTCCGGCCACTGGCGTTTGATTCGACGCCACAACGCCGCCAGATCACGCCGCCAGCGTTCGGGTGTGACCGGAAAATCATCGGGATACGTCAACGTGACAAACACCGGCAAGCCGATAACATTGATGTCGGGCCGGTGACGGCGGAAGATTTGCAAACCACGTTGCTTGAATCATCCAATGATCCGTTCTAAACGGGCCGGTAAAATTGCTGAAAAGCCGTCGGGGAAGCCGGGGTTTAAGTCTGCCGTAGAATGGTTCCAAGAAATTCCCGTGGCCGGATGCAGGTTGAACCGTAGGGCTTTTTAAGCGAAAGCAAATCATCGTCGGTGGTGACAATATAGGCGGCGCGAACCGCCACTGCCGCCATGACCACCGGGTCGTCATTCGGATCGCGTTTCACTGTTTTCTTGACGGGAATATCCTCTTCCAATTTCGAGGCGCGCTTCAACCATGCGAGCCAGTTTATCCAGTTGGGATTTTTCCACCGTTTTTCATTCTCGGCGACGTATTGAACCGTCTCCGCCCACTCGGCCGTCAGCCAGGGAGTGCGATAAGAATGAAACCCGCCCAGAGCCAGCAAGGTTAAAATCTTGCGGGCGTCGCCACCGCGCCAGCCGATGCCGGAAACCACCACGGAACTGTCTAAAATGACGCGCGGTTTAAGCGGCACGGCGGGCCTTTTTCACTTTTTTGACCATCGCCAAAACTTCCGCCGGCTCCGCCTCGTTGCTCCCGTCCGGCTCCATTTGCCGGAACTGTTTCAACAGCGCTGCTTTCTCGCGTTCCTGCTCGCTGCGGATCAGGTCGCGCACCACGTCGCTTTGGCTGGAAAACCCGCCGGCCTCCCGGCGTGAATTCAGCCAGCCCTTTTGCTCCTCTGCCAGTGATATGTTTAATGTGATCGGCATGACCTCATCCTGCCACATTGTTTGATTTTGTCAATATCCGCCATCCATCTGTGCGCCGCCCGAATTGCCCGTCTGCCAAGACACCGGCTGCACCCGCAAACGGGACGGACGGATCGCGCCTTTCTCTGGTCGAATGATGGGGGTTCATCAACCATTAACTGGCCTTGACAGCAACGGATTACAAGCGTCAAATGGCGAATATAAATAAGAATTAGACCGTGAAACTTCAACCGAAATACTGTTAGGACCGCACCTGTAATCGGCTGGGATAGAATTAAATGTTCTGGATAACACAGGTAATTGGGAGTAGACTGGCGCTGCGAACGGGCGCTGTGGCTCAAGCGAGCTTGGAGCCATCACCGCCCGTTCGCAGCGGTAGAAAAGAGCGAAGCGAGCCGGGTTGGTGTCAGAGAGACATTCCCTTTGGTCAAAGGGATGAGATTCACAGGCTGCGGCCTAACAACTCGCTGAAGCCGCAAGTCTCCGGCACCACTCACGATAATCTGTCCGACTCACTGTCGGCTATGCGGCTTAGCTCTGATCGTTAGACCTCTTCGCGCGCATTATGGATAAAAGCGAGCTTATTAAAATGGTGGTCGCGGCGCTTATAATGATAGCGGTGCGAGAGTCTGTTACATTTGCGGCCAGACAGAGCGTAACCGCAGCCAGGACGCTGAGAGCGGCGGTTCCGAAGATTCTGAGCAGGCATTGGAGGATTTTTCCTGTTTTGGTAGATTTGTTCGTTGTTGTCATAGGCATATTGTTTTTCGTGTTTTCCTATTCAGATAAGACACTGGCGACGACGCGGTTTGTGGCCTTGAGTGCCATGATCGCGGTCGCTGTTTGTCGGTCATACATGGATTTTTTTGAAGACTTGACATCATATGTTCGACATCTCAGAAATCCAGAGGTCTAACGAACAAAGATAGCATTGAGCGGAGCGCGAGAGGGATGTTCGGAAGCCAGAGAGGGGTAGTCGCGCGGAGCCTCAATGCTATCAGGTGTTGAACGAGCCCGGAGAATTAAGGTTGGAACAATTTACAAAACGCGAAGAAAACGGGCAAAAAAGCCAAGGGTTCAAAAAGACCCCCCTTAAACCCCCCGGAAAAAATATGCCTTTTGCTTTTATCACATCCCGCTTGCCTTTTCCACAACTTAATTCGACTCTGCAATCGAAATTTGAAGCGCACGACGGGGCCATGTTGCATAAACCGATCATCAACTGCCGACGTAGGATTGTCAACCAGACGCCCGACTTCCTGTCACCGGTCACTTCAAAACCAGCCAGTCGGGGTCGAATCAAAACCAGCCACTCTGAGGCGTGGATTTCATAACAGGTTCATGTTTGGATGCAAGGTTTCTTGTGTTTGAACGTCGTGCCGGCTCC